>ENA-OWNT01000462-OWNT01000462.1-seawater-metagenome-genome-assembly--contig:-NODE-462-length-95764-cov-5.821094_pt1 | contig 95764 bp, 71 predicted proteins | sample MGYA00238136_ERZ651165 | MGnify/ENA primary metagenome ERZ651165 (study PRJEB26861, sample SAMN08777766) | seawater metagenome | isolation source: coastal seawater | place: USA: Florida | collected...
ATGATGTTGTCAATGTTGGTCAGGAAGTTCAGGTACGTGTTCTCAAACTGAACAAACGCAATCGCCAGATTGACCTGAGCATGAAAACACCGGAAGAAGAAATCCAACAGATTCTTGAGCCTGAAGAAGATGTACCGAGCGCAATGGAACTCGCATTCCGCCGCGCACAACGTCAGGCACAACGTACAGCAGATAGAGGCAACAAAAAGGCAACCCGTCGTCGTTCTGAACCACAGGATGATATTATCGCACGTACCCTTCGCAATCACCGCGACTAATCCTGCGATAACACACTAAAATCAAAAGGACGCTTCTCCGCGTCCTTTTTTGCTTCCATCTGTCTGTGCGAAAATTGCTAATGCCTTTAACTTTTAAATACGGATAAAAATCTTAGCGCCTTGTCAAACAATAGACCAGGTGTAGGGGAGTGCCTCTGTGCGCTCCCGCGATTGTGATACGGGCAGGCACGGCGACCTTCCCCTACATTTGTTTCCGCGTTTAATTGTAACCTGCATTTGCACGCCCACCCTCAAAACTTGATTCTACAGGTAGATATTATTCATTCATCTCCTGCCACAATAAATAACAAACCACCCCGAACAAAATCGTAAAATTTACCTCATGTGTCAGACACCAGAGACAATACGCCTGTAAAATCCCTGCCTGAACATAGACCAGCCACATCGAAAAGAGCCAGCCGAAAATCCCGATAGTGAAATTCAGAGTACGCCCATAATCCATCAGGAAATCAATTCGATCTTCTAATAATAGAATCAAGCCCATCAGCGCATACCCTGCAAATCCCAGGTAAGCCACCGGAATTCCCATGATACTTGCCCATTTGCTATTCTCGACCACCTGACAATTTACAGTCTCGCCTTCTGTACAGATGATCTCCACATCAGCCAGCTTGACGTAACTTAAATAGCCACTAATCAATAACCCGATAACGACTAAAATCAGCGCCAGTGTTCTCGCATCAAATTGAAAGCCTGTATTTTCTGATTCTACATTTGTTGCCATATTTCTTCCTTTGATGTTACCCGATCATCGTAGGGCGGTGATATATCGCCGCCGAACAACAATCCAAATATGTGAAAATTTTCTACCGTAACGATCTCAACAACAGCACATCCAATTCTGTGCCACTGTCAACAGATGTGACACCTTCAGGAATCACCAGTAACCCATCTGCCAGCACCATCGACATATGTGCGCCTGAACTCTGTGTGCCAGTTTCGTATGCGACATAGCCGCCATTTTCCTGTTTCAATTGCACCCGTGCATAGGTGCGTCGTCCATCGGATGTCATTGCGTCGCCAGCTTTTGCTTTGATTGTTGCCGGATGATACGGTTTTCCAGCAAGTTTCATCAGAGCAGGGCGGACGAGTACGGTGTATGTCACCATCGCTGAGACAGGATTACCGGGCAATCCAAAAAACGGAGTCACGCCAATTTTCCCGAATGCGAGAGGCTTACCGGGACGTAAATTGATGCGCCAGAATCCGATTTCACCAATCTCATCTAAAATCGAGCGGATATAATCAGCCGCACCGACCGAAACGCCTGCTGAACTGATAATCAAATCCGGCGATTGTTCCAGTGTAGTCTCAAAAAGATTACGAATTGATTCCGCAGTGTCTTTTGCGATAGCTTGCCGCATTGCAATTGCGCCATCACCCTGAATCAATGCTGCCAGCGCATAACTATTCGAATCGCGAATTTGCCCCGGGGCGGGTATTTCCTCAATTCCGACCAGTTCATCGCCACTGCCAATAATTGCTACACGTGGTTGCCGGATGACTGCGATCTGTGATTTTCCGATTGATGCCAGCATACCGATTTCTGCCGCACCGATAATCGTTCCAGCGCTTAGAATCGTTTGCCCTTCATGGATGTTTTCGCCTATTTTACGAATGGCTGCCCCTGCACTAACAGCTTTATGCAGCGTGACAGTCTCCGGTAGACGACCATTATCCAGTTCTGAGAAATCAGCGTCAGTATCTTCAACCGGAATAACAGCATCAGCCCCATCGGGAACAGGTGCGCCCGTCATGATACGCGCTGCCTCACCGGGTTGAAGTGTTTTTTCAGGAAAATGCCCCGCCGGAATATCCATCACCACTTTTAATGTCACATTGCTACCACTATCACCTGCTTTGATAGCAAATCCATCCATCGACGAATTATCAAAGGGAGGCAAATTGGTATCCGAGACAATATCTTCTGCCAGCACACGTCCTGAACTTTCTGTCAGATGAATTGTCTCAGCGCTCAGAGTCGGGATTTGTTCCAGAATGCGTGCAATTGCTTCATCTACATTCAATAAATTGCCCATAATGTCCTGTTCAAGTCGAATTTACGATTTGCCCGATTATACATAATTTTGCTTATATAAATCTTGTGTCAGGCTATTTCGTTAAAAGCCCTTAATGCTGTACAATGGAACATAACACATTTCTCTATAACGGCAGGTGATACAATATGGTTTCCACTACCACAACTTATCCGAAAGACCTCGAAGCCTTACTTGAGACTGTGCCGGAACTGAACCCGACTGACCGGGCACTGATTGAACGTGCCTTCCACCGTGCCGAAATTGCCCACGAAGGACAAACCCGTAAATCCGGTGAGCCTTATTTTACGCACTGTGTAGCTGTCGCATCCATTCTTGCTGATTTACATCTGGATGCCGAAGCGATTGCTGCGGGATTGCTACACGATGTCATTGAAGACAATGATGAAATCACCTATCGGGATATTCAAAGTGAATTCGGTGAAGTCATTGCTCGCCTGGTAGATGGTGTAACCAAGCTCACCAAACTCCCGATAGAGCAGATAGGACTAAAATCGGACACAAATCGGACAGACAAAAAAGCCAATCGCGAGATGGAATATTTCCGTAAAATGTTACTCACGATGGATGATGATGTCCGGGTGGTCTTAGTCAAACTGGCAGACCGTCTCCACAATATGCGAACCCTCGGTTACATGCCGGAACACAAACAACAACGCATTGCCCGTGAAACAATGGATATATTTGCGCCTCTGGCAAACCGTCTTGGTATCTGGCAAATCAAATGGGAACTGGAAGATTTGAGTTTCCGTTATTTACAACCGGATGCTTACCGTGCGATTGCGCGTAGCCTCGATGAACGTCGCAGAGACCGTGAAGACTATGTGACAAATATGGCGCAGAAAATCCGCGAATTATTAGATGTAAATGGTATTAAAGATGCCACAATCACAGCGCGTCCGAAGCACATTTACAGCATCTATAAAAAAATGCACCGCAAAGATTTACCACTTGAACAGATTTACGATGTTCGTGCGATTCGCGTGATTGTGACCGAACAAACACAGTGTTACCTGGTGCTGGGGGTGATTCACACCATGTTTCGTCCAATACCTGGTGAATTTGATGATTATATCGCTGCGCCCAAAGATAACTTCTATCGCAGTCTGCATACTGCCGTGCTGGATGACCGGGGCAAAACCCTCGAAGTTCAAATCCGCACCCGCGATATGCACGAACACGCCGAATACGGTATTGCTGCACACTGGCGCTATAAAGAAGGGCGTTCTGGCGGGAAAGATCAGGCATTTGAAGAACGGATTGCTTACCTGCGCCGCCTGATGGATTTCAACGAACGTAAGGATGAAGATGCAGAATCGTTTATGACCCGTATGAAAGCGGAAGTTTTCGAAGATCGTGTCTATGCCTTTACACCAAAAGGGGATATTATCGACCTGCCGGTAGGGGCAACACCTGTCGATTTTGCTTATGCCATACATACTGAGATCGGGCATCGTTGCCGGGGCGCTAAAATACAGGGGAAACTAAAAGCACTCAATTACGAGCTCAAGACAGGCGATCAGGTTGAGATTATGACCGCAAAACGCGGTGGACCCAGCATGGACTGGCTTAATCAAGACCTCGGCTATGTCAAAACCTCACGGGCACGGAGCAAGATTAAACACTGGTTCCGCAGGCAAAATCGAGAACAGCACATAACAATGGGGCGTGCGGCACTGGAACGCGAAATGAAGCGTCTCGGTGTCCTGGATAAAACTAGCTTTGAAGCAGTTGCACAGTTGCTGAATTATAATAAGCTGGAAGATTTCCTCGCAGCCATCGGCGCGGGTGATGTTAACGGTTCTCACATCACACAAAGGGTACTTGAAGACGAGCGCAAACGGCAGGAAGAACGCAAATCTGAACTCGAAAAAATCAAACCACGTCCACGCAGCGCAATGCAGCAGGATCCTTCGGGCGGGGTACAGATTATGGGAACAGGCGGGATGCTTGTTAATCTGGCGAAATGCTGTAGTCCGGCTGCCGGAGACGACATCATCGGTTATGTGACGCGGGGGCGTGGCGTAACTGTCCATCGTGCGGATTGTACCAATATGCAAAACATCCCTGATGTGGAAAGAGAACGGTTAATTGAAGTGAACTGGGGTAGTGTGAGTGAACAATATACCTATATTGTGCCGGTCGAGATTGTGGCACAGGATAGGGAAGGGCTACTCCGTGACATCACCACCATGATTGCCGAAGAACGTGTGAATATTGCCTCTGTCAGCGTCGATACAAAACAATATGTCGCGACCCTGTCCGTGAGCCTTGAAATCGCGAACAACCGTCAGTTATCACGCATTCTCAATAAAATTGAGAACATTCCGAATGTCTATGAGGCAAGGAGAGTGAAACAGAATGCCTGATTTATTTCCATAGAGCCGGAAATTCTATGGTAGGCTATAACTGACTGTGTTACATGATTAGCACAGCACATGTTTCATCATAAATAACGACGAACAGGTGTCGCACTCAAAACGGGTGCGACTTTTTTATTTATATTGGGGAGAATGTTGATGATTGCTTTACTGCTAAGAGATTCCACGATCAATACCTTAATTATTCACCCGCAAGACCGTCATCGTCCCGGCTATATTGCGGATTTGCTGGGCGAGGATTACTCCTTCACCTATGTGCAATTTACAGGCGAACAGCTTGATTTTGAAGTCGCACAGGACGAGGTATTCCGCAATTTTGACACAATCGGGTCTACGACCACTATTCCGTCTGCTTTAGTAATTGACGAATGTGACCGTCTATCCCCCGAAGCACTGGAAAATCTCTTACCATACCTGATTGAATTAATAGAACACAATCCAGAACTCATGATTTTGCTCTACGCCCGTGAGTTACCGCCTATACTTTTCAATACGGAAGTATTTTCTGGAACAACCTGTGTCATTCAGAATACGCAATTGACACAACCTCATAGCACATATCCTGTGGTAGATGTCTCCGGTTTCGGTGTCGGGCAGGTACGGGTTAATGGTAATCCTGTGGATTTTGGAGAAAGTAAATTGTCCCATGAAATGTTCTTCTATATCCTTGAAAATCCGGTAATTTCGCGGGACACACTAATTGAAACGATCTGGTCTGATACGGATAAGAAATCTGCTGTCACAGTTTTCCATACGGTTCGCAACAACTTAAACACCTTGCTGGGCTTTGAATTTCTCAAGCGCATGGATAGTCATTATGAGCTAACATCGGAGATAGTCCTGCATTATGATGTCTATGAATATCGAAGTTTGTTGAACGATGTGACATATAATCAGTCGATATACCTGGTGGAAAATTATCAGACTGCGCTTGAATTACAACGGCATCCTTTTATGATAAATGCCCGGTCAGCGTGGGTCAAAGATATAAGACATGCCCTTCGCATGAGTCAGAGTGATATTTGTATGGAATTGGCAAAGCACGCAACCTCCAATGATGTCGCGCTCGGTCTCTACAGTCGCTCGTTCCGTCTAAACCCCTACCGCGAAGATAGCGCAGGTGCTATGATGCAAATCTATCTCAATGAGAATACGCCCTGTGAAGCGCTTTATGTGTATGAGGTGCTTGCGGAAAATCTCGATACTGAATATGGCATTAAACCGGGATCAGAAATTCAAAAATTGAAGCAAATAGCAGAGGCTAATTGCCTGTAGTGAAAAAACGAATTTTACTGATAGAACCTTACTATGGTGGTAGCCATCAAGCCTGGACAGATGGCTACCGTCAACACAGCCAACATCAAATTGAATTACTGACCATGCCCGCACAATTCTGGAAATGGCGGATGCAGGGCGGGGCAGTCAGCATGGCGCGTGAATTTGCTGATTTAGCATATCGACCTGATCTGATTATTGCCTCGGATATGATGGATGTATCACTCTTTCGTGCAATGACCCGCACTGATATTCCGATAGCGCTTTATTTCCATGAAAATCAATTGACCTATCCGCAAAATCGACGGCAACATCATGGCTGGCAATATGGTTTCATCAACTATGCCAGTGCGCTTGCTGCTGATAAGATTTTCTTCAATAGCGAATTTCATCTGCAAAATTTTTATGAAGAATTACCCCGGATGCTCAAGCATTTCACGGATTACAATGAACTGCAAACCATCGACCAATTACGCAAAAAATCGGCTGTTTTGCCGCTCGGCTTGGACTTGAAACGTTTTGATGCCCATCAGATAGAAAAATCGGCTGATATGCCCTTGATTCTCTGGAATCATCGCTGGGAAGCAGATAAAAACCCGGAAGCATTTTTTGAGGCACTTTATCAACTTGATTCAGATGGATTCCAGTTTGAACTCGTATTGCTCGGGGAGAATTTCCGGCAAAATCCAACTGAATTTGAGAAAGCCCGCGACCACTTTGGAGACCGGATTTTGCAATACGGTTTTGCTGATTCATTCGAAGCGTATGCCAGGTTGCTATGGCAATCCGACTATGTAATCAGCACATCCTATCAAGATTTTTTTGGTATATCAGTTACAGAGGCAATTTACTGCGCTTGTGTCCCGATATTAGCCAATCGCCTCAATTACCCTTATCTCATGCCTGAAAGCTACTATCATGATTGTTTGTTCAGAGATGGCACACTCTACGGGCATTTCAAGCAACATCTGATAGGCAATCGACCTGTGGATACTGCACCTTTACGGGAATATATTTCGCAATTTGATTGGACAAAAATAGCACCGCTCTACGATGCTACTTTTGAATCTATGTTATAACGACTGATTTATTCTTCGCCTTCATCTTCTATGTCATCATCCTCAACCGGAACAGGCGGCACAATCTTATCCTGATAGGTCACAATACCCGACACGACGGCGTTTTCCCGCATAGAAATCACGAAATCACCACCATTGCGACCACGTTTGAGTTGCATCGCCCGTCCGACACGCATGTAAAGTGGTTTTCCTGCACTGCTCATCACGATGATATTGTCATCCTGTCGTCCGATAGCAGTTGCCGCAACATACTCGCTACCTTTGGGCAGGCGCATATTGATAACACCCTGTCCGGCACGCCCCTGTGTTGGATATTCTTCACAGGCTGAGATTTTAGCAACACCATCATTCGTGATGCTGAAAACATACTGACTATCGTCTGACAGGAACGCTGATACAACCTTATCATCAGCATCCTTGAGCTTGATACCACGTACACCACCTGCATTTAAGCCCATCGGACGCACATCTTCTTCGACGAAGCGAATGGTTTGCCCGTTGCGCGTTGAAAGCATGATTTCCTGTTGACCATCTGTTAACAGTGCTGCAATGAGAGCGTCATCATCTTCTACATTAATCACGCTGAATGTCTTACTGGACATTCCCGGCAAATCTTCCATGCGGATACGTTTGACCTGATCGTTAGCTGTCGCGAAGAAAATATAGCCACTGTCGATATTCGGCAGACAAATTCCCGCCACAATCTTATCACCGCTATTCAATGTACTGATGTCACTGAATCCGATGCCTTCGCCTACATCGTTAATCTGTGGCAATTGTTGCACCGGAATCGTCGCACATTCGCCTCTATCGGTGAATAAATAGACAATCTGCGCTGTATTGCTATCCATCAAGAGAATTGGCGGATTTTTCGTCTTTGTAGTGACCGATGGTTGCTCATGTTTAAATGTTCGCCCGATATTGCCATTATCCGATAGAATAACCCAGGTCGGTTCTTCCGGCATCAGGAAATCTTCTGCGGATACACTGGTTGCACGACCATTCGCGATGATTGTGCGGCGCGGGTCATTAAATTCGTGCTTAATCGTTGCCAATTCTTCTGCAATCACCATACGAACTTTCTTCGGATCGCCCAACAAGCCTTCCAGTTCCTTGATGATTTTCATTTTCTCTTTGTGTTCATCTTGAATTTTCTTGCGTTCCAACCCGGCTAAGCGACGTAATTGCATATCTAAGATTGCCTGAGCCTGAGCTTCCGAGACCTTGATTTGTTTCATCAGGTTGTTGCGTGCGGATTCGGCAGTACGCGAACTACGAATGATACTAATCACTTCATCCAGATTGTCGAGTGCTGTCAATAAGCCCTCTAAGATATGAGCACGGTCTTTCGCTTTTGCAAGGTCATATTCACTGCGGCGACGTACAATCTCAATACGATGTTCGAGATACACCCGCAAACATTGTTTCAGCGAGAGCATTCTCGGCTGACCATCGACCAGCGCCAGCATGATGATACTGAATGTTTCTTGCAATGGCGTCAATTTAAACAAATCTGCCATGATTGCTGTTGCATCAGCGCCGCGTTGCAACTCAATCACCAGCCGCACCTGATTCTGGCGATCAGATTCATCACGCATATCTGCAAGACCTTCGAGCTTCCCGCGTGATACCAGCGAAGCGATGCGTTCAATAATCGTTGTTTTACTGGATTGATAGGGCAGTTCGCTGACAATAATCCGCGATTTACCACGTCCCATATCTTCGATGTGAACTTTCGCTCTCAGGATAATTTTGCCGCGTCCGGTAGCATATGCCCCTGCAACTGGATTTTCTTCGTTATCGGTGTCTTTATGGCTGTATATCACGCCACCTGTGGGGAAATCAGGACCCTTGATGAATTGCATCATCTCTTCGATTGTAATTTCATCGACCCGATTCCAGTGACTCAGCATGTAGACCAGTGCATCGGTCACTTCTCCGAGGTTGTGCGGCGGAATACTGGTAGACATCCCCACAGCAATACCGGATGCACCATTAATCAACATATTGGGTAATGAGGAGGGTAAAACAGAAGGTTCTTGCAAACTTCCATCAAAATTCTCGACAAAATTGACAGTCTCTTTTTCGATGTCAGTCAGGAGTGCTTCCCCGAGGGTTGCCATCCGCGCTTCGGTATAACGCATCGCAGCCGGACTATCGCCATCAATGCTGCCGAAGTTACCCTGACCATCAACCAGCATATAGCGCATCGAAAAATCCTGTGCCAGACGCGCCATCGCATCATATACCGCCTGATCACCATGCGGATGATATTTACCCAGCACTTCACCCACAATACGGGCACTTTTCTTGTGGCTACTCGCACTTCGCAAGCCCATATCGTGCATGGCATATAAAATACGGCGATGCACAGGTTTCAAACCATCGCGTGCATCAGGCAACGCACGCGATACAATCACGCTCATCGCATAATCGAGATACGCATCACGCATCTCTTGCTCAATATTTACAGACTGAACTTCACCAATATTCATTAAGCGCCTCAACTTCTTCGCCAGATTGTGAACGATTTAATCTAATCATGTGTTTATTATTACAGAGGTTTTAAAGACAAAGTCAATAATAGTTAACCTGTTTTGTTTCGGAATACAACAATAACACGTTTCTCATAGTGAGAAATAGTATCTATTGTAATTGATTGTAGAAATTGGAGTTCTCTCTGTCAAATTAAAACATAAGTTCTAAAAATTTGCAAGCGCTACCCGACGTTTAACAAACGTTTACCTTGAATCTATAGAATCACATTACAGCTTATGGTAGGATTTATCACATGACAACAACAACGACAACCAAACACACAACGTTCATTACAATAACTTTGCTTCTGTTGTTCCTTGTGGCGTGTACGCCCGACGAACCGATTCGTATTCGTGTTACACCAACACCGGATAACACGGCGATTGCACAACAATCGACATCCGATACAGGCACGACAGAGGTCGCCGTTGAACCTACCGATACTGAAACTGTCCCGACAGATACGGCGGTAGTTATTCCCACAAATACCGAAATCCCGCCATCACGGACGCCTATTCAGACCGATGGTTCATTTGGACCTGTGATTGCAACCGAACATGTCCCGCCACCGACATCGACACCCGCACCGACGCAGCCGCCAACGCAGCTACCATCGGCAACACCGATACCCATTACACCGATTACGACTCCGTTAGCGGACTATCCCGCTCTGGATCAGGAGCAACTCGGGATTCAATTGTATTACAACGTCAATAATGATACATGGTATGAACTCATGGTTCGCACCAGCTTCCTGAATGTCCGATGGGTCAAAGTTCAAGCGAACTGGGAGTTCCTGCAACCCGATCATCGCGATCAATTTGACACAGCTTTCAGTATTTTTGAATCACACATCCAACGGGCACATAACGAAGGTTTTAAAGTGCTGGTCAGTATCGCAAAAGCACCGGATTGGGCACGGGGCGGCGTGACACAGGAAGATGGTCCCCCCGCGAATACAACTGACCTGGCTTATTTCATCAACTTCATGCTTGATCGTATGGGCGACCAGATTAGCGCTATCGAATTGTGGAATGAACCCAATCTGTCGCGTGAATGGATAGGCGGCTTGCAATGGAGTGGTGGCGGTTACATGGATTTGTTCCGCGTGGGCTACGATGCGATACGTTCCCGCTATCCTGACATGCCAATTGTAACTGCCGGGCTTGCACCGACTGCGGCTGGAGGCGCAATTGATGATCGTCTGTTCCTGCAACAAATGTATGATGCCGGGTTAGCTGACCCCTATTATCAAAACGTAGCAATCGGTATTCATCCTTATGGCTGGGGCAATCCGCCGGATTCGCGATGTTGTGATAATGTTGAAGGACGTGGCTGGGATGATGACCCGCGCTTCTTTTTCCTGAACACAATTGAGGACTATCGCAATATCATGGTTGCCAACGGGCATAGCAATGTGCAAATGTGGTCAACAGAATTTGGATGGGCAACCTGGAGTGGTCTCCCTAATGAAGCCCCTGACCCCTGGATGACCTATAACACACCGGAGCAACAGGCGGAATACACCATGCGTGCTTTTGAAATCGGTCAGGAATTGGATTATATGGGACCGATGTTCCTCTGGAATTTGAACTTTGCCAATGAGACACTCATTGAACAACGCAATGAGATGGTCGGGTATAGTATCTTCATTCCTGGATTACCGATTCGTCCGCTCTATGACGCCCTACGATTCAGCCCGCGTCTCGACCCCGACAATTAGTTGAAATTGTTAGGGCGTGATACATCAGTTTCTACTATATCTAACAAAAAAAGCACGGAGATCAATTCCCCGTGCTTTTTGTTTATTTGCTTATGCGTTGCTTAGTCGCCAGCTTCGGTGATGTAATCATCGGATGAATCAACATCGCCAATTTCATTACTCATCAATTCCTGCATAGCGCGTGCTTCAGCCATTTCTTTACGCATACGTTCGCGTTCGAGATATGCCTGATAGCCTGTACCCGCCGGAATCAGTTTACCGATAATCACGTTCTCTTTCAGACCGTGTAGCGGGTCAACTTTACCTTCGATTGCCGCGCCAGCCAGTACCTTAATGGTGTGCTGGAAGCTGGATGCAGACAGGAAGCTATCGGTGCTGAGTGCTGCTTTGGTGATACCGAGCAATACCGGAACACCGCTTGCCGGTTCGCCACCTTCGCCAATCATTTCCTCGTTGAGTTCTTTGAGTTTCAGCTTATCAATCAACTCACCGGGCAACAATTCGCTAGAGCCACTGCGCGTAATCTGAATCTTGTTCAGCATTTTACGGATCATGACTTCAAAGTGCTTGTCCGCAATGCTTACACCCTGACTACGATACACTTTCTGAATTTCTGTCAGCAGGTATTTCTGGGTTGCATCTTCACCGAGCACCTTCAAAATCTGGTGCGGGTTACGTGAACCTTCTGTAAGCTGTGTACCTGCTTTGACTTCCAGACCGTCATAAATATGGCTCATCAGACGGGCATTCGCCGGAATATCATACTCGTGTTCTTCACGTTTTTCGTAGCGAACATAAATGGTAGTCTTTTTCTTATCAGCTTCGATATAGACTTCACCTTCAATGTCGCTCTTAACTTTGCCATCGCCATCAATTTCTTCGGCAATGACTGCATTTTTCTTGACCGTTTCACCGTCTTCAACAACGATGTCGTATCCTTTTGGCAGTTCATGCTTCTGGTTGAACACTTCACTGTTGATAACCAGTGCGACACGGCTACCATCTTCGCGTTCACGGATACGCAGGATACCGCCAACTTCGGTCATGACAGATTCACCTTTTGGTTTCTTCCGTCCTTCGAAGAGTTCTTCCACACGCGGGAGACCGGTTGTGATGTCACCACCACCCTTAGCTGCACCACCTGCATGGAATGTACGCAGGGTTAACTGTGTACCCGGTTCACCGATGGACTGTGCCGCGATGATACCGACTGCTGTACCGATTGTGACCATGTCACCTGTACCGAGATCGCGTCCGTAGCAATTGATGCAGACACCATTGGTCAGTTTACAGGTCATCGGGCTACGAACTTCAATTTCTGCCAGGTCAGTTACCTGGATGATGTCCGCAATTTCTTCATCAATCAGATCATTTTTCGCAACAATCAAATCACCTGATTCAGGGTCAAAGATGTCGCGGGTTGAGCAACGCCCGACGATACGTTCAGCAACAGATTGTCCTGCGATGTCATCGGAACGTTTGATGATGAGACCATGTTCAACACCACAATCCTGGGTGTTAACAATCACATCCTGAGCAACATCTACCAGGCGGCGGGTGAGATACCCGGCATCTGCAGTACGAAGTGCCGTATCAGCCAGACCTTTACGCGCACCGTGTGTCGAGATGAAGTATTCCAGTGCGTTCAGACCTTCACGGAAGTGACTACGAATCGGCAATTCGATGATTCGACCGGTCGGGTCAGCCATCAAACCACGCATACCCGCAAGCTGTGTGATCGGACCGAAACCACCTTTTGTAGAACCGGAAATCGCCATAACAGCAACCGGACCATAGGGGTTCAGCGTTTCTTGCAGCATCCCTTCAAGCTGGGATTTTGCCGCACTCCATTCATCAACGGTAATCTGATAACGTTCTTCCTCGGTCATCAAACCACGTCGGAAGTCACGTTCAGCGCGTTGTACATTCTTGTCAGCGCGTGCCAGAACAGCATCACGTTCATCTGGAATGGTCAGGTCGGAAACTGCAATGGTTGTACCGGAAAGCATCGCATAATTGAAACCGTAGTCTTTGATTTTGTCTACGATTCCGGTTGTGATGTCCGCACCCACACGTTGATAAGCGCGTGCAACCAGTGCATTCAGTTTCTTCTTGTCCAGCGATTCCTGAACAAAACGCAATTCATCCGGCAAAATGCGGTTGAAAATCGCGCGACCGACTGTTGTGGGTTCGGGTTCTTCCTGTGCTTCACGGTTATCATAGATATTGCCGAGAAGTACAGGCGTATGTAAACCAACCAGCCCTAAGCCGTAGAGATATTCAATTTCATCATGGTCAACCACATGACGACGTTCATGCAGGTTGCTGATAACAAGTTCGTCTTCCCAACCATTTTTCGCGATGAGCTTACGCATTTCGACTGTATTGGCGAGTGTTGCATCAATTTCGCCCGCTAACAGTGCTTCGAGTGTTTGCTCAACGGCTGTCCGTACAACTTTCGGACGACCATGCTCATCTTCTTCGGTCAGGTTACGGTACATCACTTTGTTTTCAATCACACGATGTTCGGTGTGATAGTGACCGTTTGAACGGAAAGCGATACCGAGTTTGACATCCGGTGCATAAACTGATTCTTCTGTACGGAAGCGATCAGCATTTTCGCGGCGTGTCACAACTTCAACAGTCGGGTCGAGTGTCAGGTAGTAGCAACCGAGAACCATATCTTTTGATGGACCCACAATCGGTGACCCATCGGATGGTTTCAGCAGGTTGTTTGTACTGAGCATCAGTGAACGTGCTTCATCAACTGCTTTTTGACTCAGTGGCACATGAACAGCCATCTGATCGCCATCGAAATCCGCATTGAACGCTGAACAAACAAGCGGGTGAATCTGAATCGCTTTGCCTTCAACCAGTTGTGGCTCAAATGCCTGAATACCCAGACGGTGCAGGGTAGGGGCACGGTTCAGCAGAACAGGACGTTCTTTGATAACTTCTTCCAGAACTTCCCAGACTTCCGGTTTTTCACGTTCGATGATGCGTTTCGCACCTTTAACGTTGCTGGCATAACTGTATTCGACCAACTTGCTGATCACAAACGGGCGATACAATTCGAGCGCCATTGTTTTTGGCAAACCACACTGATGCAATTTCAGACGTGGACCAACAACAATTACGGAACGACCGGAATAGTCAACACGTTTACCCAGCAGGTTACGGCGGAAGCGACCTTTCTTACCTTTGAGCATATCACTCAGAGATTTCAGCTCGCGACGACCACGACGTGACAGCGCTTTACCACGCTGGCTGTTGTCGATAAGGCTGTCAACAGCTTCCTGCAACATACGTTTTTCGTTGCGAACAATCACATCCGGCGCACCCAGTTCCAGCAGGTGTTTCAGACGGTTGTTACGGTTAATCACCCGGCGATAGAGATCGTTCAAATCGCTGGTAGCAAAACGACCACCATCAAGTTGCACCATCGGGCGCAAATCCGGCGGGATCACAGGCAGAACGGTCAGAATCATCCATTCCGGGCTGTTGGTGCTGCTATTCAGGCTTTCAACCACACGCAGACGTTTGGTTGCTTTCTTTTTACGCTGTTTTGACCGTGTGGTACGAACTTCATGCCAGAGGTCTTTAGCGAGTTGATCGAGGTCAAGGTCTTGCAAAATGGTATAGAATGCTTCCGCACCCATATCTGCCTGGAAGACATTACCGTATTTCCCTTTGAGTTCACGGTAACGATTTTCGGACAGGAATTGCAATACCTGTAAATCCTGTAATTCTTGAATCTGTTTTTCCGCGCTGCTGCGAATATTGCTCAGGCGGCTTTCCAGTTCACCGAGATGCTCATCCAGGGTGCTGTTAACTTCAGTAGAGATGTTATCCACTTCGCTACTGAGTTTATTCAGTTCCTGTTGACGCATGTCGTCAATTTCGGTCTGGAGATTACCGAGGAAGAAATTCACTTCATCCTGAACCTGCTCAATATGGTCATCGGTGACTTTTTCGCCTTTTGCCACAATGACTTTTTCTTGATCGAGCAATTCGAGGATGATGTCACTACCGGCTTTTGAACCGATATTGGCTTCAATCTCTTCGATAATGTTATGTGCCTGTTGCTGGCTTGCTTCGCTCAGACGTGCCAGTTCGTTATCGAAATGCTGCGTGATTTCTGCCGCACGTCCTTCATATTGATTGACAATCTCGTCATGATTGCCTTTAATTTCGGACATGCGCTCATCAATATCACCGCCGAGTTCTTTTTCTTTGAACTCCAATTCTTTCTTGATGCGTTTGACTGCACGGTTACGGGTATCTTCATCGACACCGGTAATGACGTATTGTGCAAAATAAAGTACGCGATCAAGGTTACGGCGGCTTACATCAAGCAGTAAACCAAGATAACTCGGTACACGTCGGGTATACCAGACATGGGCAACGGGTGCTGCCAGGTCAATATGACCCATACGCTCACGACGGACAGATGAGCGGGTCACTTCAACACCACACTTATCGCAGACGATGCCGCGATAACGGATGTTCTTATATTTGCCGCAATAGCATTGCCAATCCCGTGTAGGACCGAAGATAGCTTCACAAAATAAGCCATCCTTTTCAGGACGCAAGCGGCGGTAGTTAATCGTTTCGGGCTTAGTTACTTCACCGTAAGACCAGGACTGAATCTGTTCAGGTGAAGCCAGACTAATGCGGAGTGCGCTGAAATCTTTCGCCTCCAAGGCGTGCCTCCTCTGCGCTACACACGTGTATTATGTGGGTTGTTGATGATGAGAGGTACTATCGGACCGATCATATTTAATAGTATCACGTTAAGGGGATAGTATCTTAACGTATGAAGCTCTCTATTCCACCCATTAGAATAGAAAACTATGAGCAACACAGTATATCCACCCCGACGTTTTTTGTCAAGGAGGATTGTGTTGCCTCAATAAGGTTTCTTATGAAGTTGTTGCACTTTCTTGCGAACATGATAGTCCCTTAAGGTCAAATTGTCAACCTGCCGGGACTATCGTAGGGTTCAGTGCAGAGGATTAGATGCGAACGACATTGCCACAATATTTGCAGGTGACTTCGTTTGCACCTGCTGCCAGTTTATCGAGAACACCACCGCAATTCGGGCATTCTGTTGGCGCATTTTGCAGACGTTCAATCAATTCGGGATCAGGTTCAACAGCACTTTCCTGGCTAATCAGACCTTTTGCTGCACGATTGACCTGTTGTGCCCAGTAATCCGCTTCAATACCACCTTTGATTTCGCAGGTAATCTCAGAATAGGGCGCACCGCTACCCAGTTTGAGGGTCATCATATCTTTACCACCGCCGAAGCCTTCATTCGCCGGAACAACTTTTTCAACCTGGTCATGCGAGACTTCCCACAGCACTTCTTTGACATTCTTGCCACCGAAGCCTAACATGCCACCTTTTTTCTCATTCTGTTCAAAGATGATACGCTGGTCAGTCACATAGATGAAACCATCCGGTTTATCGCGGTTATCGTCGTATTCAGCTTCTGCCGCAATGAACAGACCTTCGCCCGCATTCAGTTCAACGTCAGCCGCTTCCAGCCAATCCAGTTGCTTATTAATCTGTGCAAGCTGATTTGCTGTCGTACTCATTTCACGATTGACTTCGTTGTACAGAGCTTTGATCTTTTCTTCGCTTGCCTCAACCTGTGTTTCGAGGGTATCAAGTGCCGCCACCAGTTTATCAAGACGGCGCTGTGATGCACGGCTGCTCAAGCGTTGATGTGCTTTCTCTGCATCAGCGAGTTCATCATCCAGTTCAGCAGATTCTTCATCCAGCCACAATTCGATACGGTCATTGACGGTATCCCATTGCTCTGCCATCACGTCGATTTTATTTTCGAGATAGCTGCGGAATTTATAGCCCCGGGAACGCACGCCATCAATAGATTCCGGGAGACCTTCGATTTTGTTGCCGAGAGAAACAGTTTCTTTGACAATATCGGTCATCTGAACCCGTTTGACTAAATCTTCAAAGCGTTCTTTCGCTTCGTCAATTGCCGCCGCAAGCTCCGCATCATCGACCTCTTCTTCTTCGTCATCATCGTCATCTTCTTTTTCAAGCGCTTTGGATTTCATACGCTCACGAAGGCTACTGGCTTTTTCTTCTGCTTTTTCTTTGCGTTTGGAGAGATGTTCTTTCATGGATGCTTTTGCATCATCCATACCACCGCCACCGGAGAGGGCTTGTTTCTTTTTGTTCATTCTATCTTTTAAGGATGACATTTGTTTCTCCCTGAAAATAATTAAATCTATGCCCCTATTCTAACGAATCAACCCCGTCCCGAAAGTCAGGAGGGGGTGATTCGCGCATTTTTTTACTGCTTTTTATCATATGAGGCTGTTTATGTCAGAGAATCTATCCGCTGTTCCAGTGTTTCTCCAAATATCTGCGGCAAAACCTCATGTATTTCACCGGAATATTCGTATGTTTTCTTGAGGCGTTTATCGCTGATTTTCTTTTTCTTGAGGTCATATTCCCGGATGATAGCCGGGTTGCTCAAAGCATTTTGCTCGTGCATATACAACCGACCTGCAAGAATCTGTAGCGCTATCTTACGGTTGTAAAGTTGGTTTTTATCATCTGCTACGCTTACTATCCCGATTGGTAAATGTGTCGCTCTAATACCGGAAGGACTTACATTTACGCTTCCTCCACCGGGACCACATATTTCGAATACATCCAACCTTATTGTGTCGTAATCATGATTTTCTATCGAGTAATCCCCTTCGAGTACTGGAACAACCTCAACCTCTAACTCTGGAGTTTCTTCGCCAACTGTAAATCTGTGAATACCGACTTCGGAGTATAAAAGTGAGAAAACATAATCACCGTCTGCCTGCAACACAAACTCCATTGGGTTCATCTTATCGTGCTTGACATAATGGTCATCAACGCACCACCAATAATTATAAAATCGTTCACGAAGTTTGAAGGATTTTTCGAGATAGCTAACGTAAGCGTGGAATAATGTTCTAACCTCAACTCGCGTAGCTTCTTGAGTATTTTCTTCCTGGAAACCATTCCATCTAATTGTCAGAAATGCGCTGTTTTTCGCAACATCCTTGTATGGACAGGTTGTCGGTAGCGCTAAATCGCGTAACTTTTGCCCGATCTCCAAAATTTCATGCTCAAGCTCACCCTGCAAACTATCATCAATTGATGCCAGTTCAATAGCATCATCAATTCTTGACATTAGTAGTGTATTGTCAGCATTGCTTCTGCTATTCAGTCATTGAAAACGGGTTTTCAGATTGTCCAATTCTTGCCGGATTTCTTGAATCGTTTTCATAGGATTATTCCTCCTGTGTGGCAACTTCACCGTCACCGATTTTATAGCGCAGGTAACTTTCCATGAAGCCATCTAAATCGCCATCCAGCACACCGGATGTATTGCCTGTTTCGTGTTTGGTACGTAAATCCTTGACCATTTGATAAGGATGCAACACATAAGAACGAATCTGATTACCCCATCCCGCGTCAACATTTTCGCCTTTGAGTTCAGCGAGTTCGGCTTCCTGTTTTTGTCGTTCATATTCAAACAGACGCGCTTTCAAGATTTTCATCGCCTGTTCTTTATTCTGTAACTGACTTTTTTCGTTTTGTGATTGCGCGACCAATCCTGTTGGAAGATGCGTAATACGCACAGCCGAGTCGGTTGTGTTCACGCTCTGACCACCCGGACCCGATGCGCGATAGACATCTACACGAATATCTGCCTGTGCAATGTCGATTTCGATGTCATCGGCAATATCCGGCACGAGTTCGACTTTCGCAAAAGATGTGTGCCGCCGCGCATTCGAGTCATAGGGGCTAATTCTCACCAGACGATGCACACCCTGTTCACTTTGCAAATAGCCATAAGCATTATCGCCACGAACAGCCATCGTGATACTCTTGATGCCCGCCTCTTCACCGTAAGTTTTATCAACGATGCTGACTTTATAACCGCTACGTTCCATCCAGCGAATATACATCCGCTCTAACATTGATGCCCAATCCTGAGCTTCTGTGCCACCCGCACCCGCATGAATCGAGAGCAGGGCATCTTCGCCATCATATTCACCGGAGAGCATCGCTTGCAATGACATTTCATCAAAAACTTTACTCAGTGCTCCGGTTTCTGTTGCCATTTCGTCTGCGAGATCAGGATCATCCAGTTCGGCGAGTTCTAAAGCATCTGAAACCCTGCTGAATACCTTCTGCCATTTTTCAACTTGATTCTTAAGCCGAGACATTTTCTGCATCTTCTTCTGTGCCGCATCCGAATCATTCCAGAAATCAGGTGCTGCGGCTTCCTGTTCCAGTGACTTGACTTCTTCTGCTTTGCTTTCGATATTGAGTTGTTCCATCATACGGGCGAGTTCATCCCGCATCGCAGTTAATTGACCGATCATATTATCCATGTTGTTCTTCTCTACTTTACTACTATATGTGACAGGATAGGAAAGTCCCCTCGCCCCTTGTGGCAGAGGGGATTCAGAGGTGAGGGGTTAGCCTCTGACGATGTGCTTCATACATGAAAATTGCGCCGGATACCGACACATTTAACGAGTCGGATACCTGTCCGACCATCGGAATTTTTACTAATACGTCACATCGAATCGCCCATAAGTCATCCAATCCTGTATCTTCTGTTCCTAATGCAATTGCTGTCCGACCAATCGTGAAATCCAGGTCGTACAGGCTCTTTTTGCCGTCTAAATGTGCGGCAACGATCGTGATCCCGTTTTCGTTGAAAAATTCAAAAGCTTCATCAGTGTTCATCTGATAAATATTATCCAGAAACACCGTGCCTGTACTGGCGCGAATGATATTCGGGTTATAAATATCGAGCGCGGTATCAATCAGACAAATCATGTCGATTCCTGCTGCGTCTGCTGTACGCAATAATGCCCCGATATTGCCCGGTTTCCTCAAATTGACCAACGCCAGAATATGAGAAGATGTCCTTTTGCCAGCATCGTCAACCGTCAGAGCCGGTTTTTGTCGCATGATCGCAACCAATCCACCCGGATTCTGTCGGTAACTTGCCTTATCCATCAAATCCGCACCCACAGCGAAAATAACATTTTCATCTATTTGCGAGAGCAGGGCAGTATCTTCATCTGTTGCCAGACTTTCACAATAGAATGCAAACTCAACCTGATAAGCACAGGCTAAGGCACGCTCTAAATCCCGCGCATAGTCAATCAGAAAGAGACCTTCTTTTTCTCTCTGACGCTTATTGACCAGCTTATTCGCTAATTTGATTTTACTGTTCTGGAAACTTCTTATTTCTTGCATGACGCACCCTCATCCGTAGGGGCACAATATATCGTGCCCTTGCTTGTAATTCGATGTTGAGGGCGGTCATTCGTCTTCGAAGAGGCTATCGACGTAATTTTGAGGATCAAAGGAGACGAGGTCATCCATTCCTTCACCGAGACCGATGAATTGAATCGGAACATCCAGTTCATTGAATACTGAGAACAGCATCCCACCTTTAGATGTGCCATCCAATTTAGTGACAATCAACCCGGTAATTTCAACCGATTCAGAGAATTTAATCCCCTGGCGCAACGCATTTTGTCCGGTTGTGCCATCCAGCACCAGCATCACTTCATGCGGCGCATCCGGGACAGCTTTTTTGATGACACCCTCAACTTTTGAGAGTTCCTGCATCAAATTCTGATTGTTATGCAAACGACCTGCTGTATCAATGATAAGCACATCAATGCCACGTGCTCTTGCTGCTTCAACAGCATTATAAGCAACCGCACCGGGATCGCTACCCGGTTGATTCGCAATCACAGGCACACCTGCCCGTTCGCCCCATTTTTGAAGTTGTTCGATAGCTGCTGCCCGGAAAGTATCTCCGGCTGCTAACATCACACTTTTGCCTTCTTTTTTGAGTTTATTGGCTAATTTGCCGATAGATGTCGTTTTGCCACTTCCGTTGACACCGACAATCAAAATAATTGACAAATCACGCCCTGTGATGTTGAGAGGTACTTTTTCAGGGTCAAGCAATGATAAAAGGGCAGTTCTGAATAATTTTTCCAGTTGATGTACTTTAGTTAAGCCCATTTTGCGGACTTCTTCTTGCAAAAATTCAATCACGGTTTCAGTTGTATCGAGACCCATGTCTGCTTGAATCATCATCGCTTCAAGGTCTTCCCATGTTTCTTCTTCAATATCCGAGCCACCCAGCAACTGAGTCATCCGCCCGAAGAAACTGCGCCGTGTTTTAGATAAGCCGCGTCGAAAAATGCCCACGTCTTTTTATCTCCAGAATGATAGAATGAATGATATGTACGTCAGTATACTTGAAAACCATAGTCTCATGTAGGGACTGATGCAATACCCGAAAAAATCTGTAAGGGCTTGCTACAACAGACCGACTCATGAAACATATACATAAGTTATGTAGGGACACGATGCATTGTGTCCGAAAATTACACAAGAAACTGATACATACAACAGTTTGCCATATATATAAATAAATCTCATTAGATTATGACAGAAAGTGCAAGTTATCAGAAAGCCATATACCCGTGTAGGGTTTGTGGTTTTGATCAAATGTATGACCAATGGAAGCCCGCAAGTTTTAATATCTGTAGCTGTTGCGCGTGTCAATTCGGGTATAACGATCTTGCTTTGTCTCAGGTCAGGAGATATAGAATGCACTGGCTAATCAATGGCGCAAATTGGTTTTCAGAAAATAAATCACGCAAGCCGGAGAATTGGCAATCAATTGATGTAGTAATCAATCAACTCAAAAATATCCCGCCTGAATGGTGGTAAGATATTCTTTCCTTGCGTCTCTGTTGTGAAAATACTTTAAAATTTGTGATTTGACACTCATTCCACATACAACTGACCGTATAAGGCTCAAAATTATGAAAGCAATTAAAACTTCAGTTCTCATAAATGCTGGTATTCATGATGTGTTTGACTGTCTGGCAGCGCTCGATAAATATTCAGATTGGCTGGCGACATCCGATACTTATCAAGAGACTGAAATAATTACCGATCTCCCAATTCGACAGGGAACACAATATCGGGATAACGGTTCGCAGGTAATTATGAAGGGTGAGATAACAGTATATCAAGCACCTCAAAAACTGACCTTTTCTCAATTTACTGAACTGAAAATGTTAGGTTTGGCAAATAAGATGCATATCTTAATTGAATATGATCTGGTAGATAACAGCGGGAAAACCGCTTTGACACGTAAACAATCAGTTGAACTGAGTGGTATTGTCATTCTAGTAACTCCGTTTTTGCGGTCAATTATGAAAAAAGAAAATGAACGGATTTTGCAAACACTGAAATCGCATTTAGATTCTAGCCATTCCAGAATAGATGAATAACATTGATGTGCGAAAACTAAAATACAGGTAAAACAATTTTCCCATGCTGCGTCTGTGGTTTTAGACCAGGGTATACGAACAGATTTTCTTCGTGTTCTTTAATTTGAATGATTTATGCTAATGGTAGGGGTATGAGGTGTCATGCCCGTTCTGTAAAAAGGAAAAACATGTCAGATAAATTGACTCATTTAGACGAACAGGGTAGAGCCGATATGGTCGATGTCGGTGATAAGCCCGATACAGACCGCACCGCAGTCGCAGAAGGGGCAGTCTATGTGCAACCGGAAACGCTGCAACTCATCAAAGAAGGCAATATGAAAAAAGGAGATGTCCTGACAGTAGCTCGCATTGCCGGAATCATGGGCGCAAAAAAGACATCCGACCTGATTCCGCTATGTCACCCTGTCCCGATGACCAAAATCGGAATTGACCTGACATTAGATGATGAACATAACGCTATTCGCATTCGCGCACAGGCACGCACTGTCGGAAAAACAGGTATCGAAATGGAAGTCCTGACAGCAGTGAGTATTACTGCTCTCACAATTTATGATATGGCGAAAGCAGTCGATAGAACCATGCGAATCTCTGATATACGCCTGTTAGAAAAACGTGGTGGAATGCGTGGGGATTATGTCGCGGAGGAACACAATGCAGATTAATATCCTATTTTTTGCAACACTCAAAGATGTTACAGGCGAAAAACGCCTTCAACTGGAAATATCTTCAGATACAACCACGCTCGGAACAGTGCGCGATACGCTGATTCAGCGTTACCCGGATGCCGAAGCTAACATCAAAGCTGCACTTGCCTCAATTAATGAGGAATACGCTTTCGCTGAGGATGCAGTCAATGATGGCGACGAAATAGCATTTTTCCCGCCTGTCAGTGGTGGTAGTGGCGAACTCCCTGAAATCTACCGTCTACCGGATGAACCCATCGACCACGATGAAATCATTGAGAGCATTACCACACCGGAAACAGGTGCTGTGTGTTTATTTAGTGGGATGGTGCGTGGCAAAACCGATAAAGACGGGCATATCCCTGAAACGGAATATCTGGAATATGAAGCCTATGAGCCGATGGCAATTGCTAAAATGAAACAGGTAGCGGCTGAAATTCGTGAAAAATATCCGAAAGTACAGGGTATTGCAATCGCACAACGGATTGGCAAACTTTCTGTCGGACAAAACACCGTGCTAATTGCCTGTTCATCGGCACATCGTAATGATGGCTGTTTTGAGGCAGCACGCTATGGCATTGACCGTCTCAAAGAGATTGTTCCGGTCTGGAAAAAAGAAGTCGGACCATCAGGCGAAACATGGATAGAAGGGGAATACACCCCATCCGAAGATGACCGCGCCGACTGAATCCATCTGGTATTCACTATATCAATGTGATACAACCTGAAATTCGCACACATAAAATAATCAGGAGGGGCTAATGTCTCGACGGGTTGTCGTGACAGGTCTTGGGGTTGTTACACCTTTAGGCAACAACATGAAAGATACCTGGGAATCTTTGTTGGCTGGCAAAAATGCTGTCGATCAGATTACCTATTTCGATACAACAAATTATCGCGTCAAAATTGCGGCGGAACTCAAGAATTTCAATGTTCTGGATTATGTCGATTACAAAGAAATTCGCCGTACTGACTATCATCAACACTACATTATCGCGGCAGCAAAAGAAGCAATCGCTGATTCCGGTTTCGAGACCACAGAAGAAAATGCCCATCGTGCCAGCACATTTATCGCTTCATCAACAGGTGGCTTAAAACGTTATCAGGAATACATTGAACTCATCTATACCACAGAAGACCCGCGCAAAATGACGGCATTTGCTATTCCCATGCTGATTGTTAACGCGGGAAATAACATTATCAGCATGATGACAGGTGCAAAAGGACCCTCTCAGGTACAGGTGTCTGCCTGTGCGACAGGGGCGGATAACATCGGACATGCCTTTGATCTGATTCGTGCCGGACGCATTGATAGAGCGCTTGCCGGATGCTCGGATTATCCGATAACCAATCTCGGCGTAGCAGTTTTTGACCGGATGCGGGCTTATTCCACAACAAACGATGTCAATCAAGCTGTGAAACCCTTTGACCGTGATCGCTCGGGCTTTGTTTTCGGGGAAGGATGCGGTGTCGTTGCCATCGAAACCTTGGAATCAGCAAAAAAACGTGGCGCACCCATCTATGCGGAATTAATCGGTTATGGCTCAACCACCGATGCCTTTCATCGTGTTGCACCACTTCCCGATGGGTCAGAAGCCGCTGAAGCCATGCGATTGGCGCTTCTGGATGCAAAACTGAACCCGGAGGATATTGACTATATCAACGCACACGGCACAGCAACAGAACTTAACGACCCGATGGAGACAAAAGCTGTTAAACTGACATTTGGTGAACATGCTTATAGCATTCCCATCAGCGCAACCAAAAGTATGATGGGGCACGCGATGGGCGCAACTTCGGCAATGGAAGCAGCATTTACTGTCTTATCCTTGAAACATCAGGTTGCACCACCGACAATACATCTCGACAATCCTGACCCTGAATGTGATTTAGATTACATTCCGCATACCGCACGCGAATTCCCGATGCAATATGCCATGACCAATTCATTCGGGTTCGGAGGACACAACGCATCATTAGTTTTCAAGAGGTTCGATGACTGACAAAAACCATATCAAAGAATATCAAAAAGTGATCGGGGTTCATTTTATCGACCCCGAATTACTCAAACGGGCATTGACCCACCGCTCATTCGTCAATGAAGTCGATGAAGAACTCCGTGACAATGAGCGCCTCGAATTTTTGGGCGATGCCATTCTCGACCTTATCGTGGCTGAAATGCTATTCCGTCGTTTTACAGATGTGTCCGAAGGGGAGCTGACCCAATTGCGTGCGGCTCTCGTTCGGACAGATTCGTTAGCGATTTTAGCTGAGAATATCCGCCTCGGTGAATTTCTTTACATGGGCAAAGGCGAAGAGAATAGCGGCGGACGCACCCGTGTCAATAATCTCTGCCGGGGATACGAAGCGCTTATCGGTGGTATGTATCTCGATAGAGGTATGGAAGCCGTGCGCGAATTCGTTATCCCGCCATTGAATGATTTACTGGAATATGTGCTGGAGAATGACCTGCACAAAGACGCCCGTAGCATGTTACAGGAACTCGCTCAAGCAGAATTACACATCACGCCGATTTACCGCATCAAAGATTCCAATGGACCCGACCACGAACGCGAGTTTTACATGGAATCGGTGATTGCCGGAGTGGTTGTTGCCGATGGCGCTGGCACAAGCAAACGCTCTGCGGCACAGGCGGCAGCACGGGCGGCTCTCAAACTGGTGGAAGAGCAAGGCTGGTCAGATGAATTACTGCTGGCTGTCGAAGAATATCTGGAACAACTTGCTATTGAAGCAGAAGCGGCGGCACTCCTCGCAGAAGCTGAAGAACGGGCGCTGGATGACATCGCTGAAACTGAGCTAACAGGCGAAACAGAAGAATAGCAGATATAAAGGGGCATGGTAGATTATCATGCCCGTTTGTGTAATTTAATTCCCCGTCTGAACCTGGAAGGCAACCCACGCCATCCGATGGTCAGACGCATCTGAATTGGTCACACCCAACCCGACCTGTGGCAAACTCTGTGCCCATACCCACAGATAATCCATGCGTGCCGGGTCAAGGTTCGAGCGGTTGAGTGTTGCTGTCAGTGCAAGATTTGTTCCTGCGAAAGTGTCGTTAAAGCCATAATTGCGTGGAATGTTCATCAATGGCGAACTCGATACATTGTGGAATGTTCCGCCTAAAATTGTGCGCCCGAGTTGTCCGCCATAATCATTAATGCGGTGATTCTCAATCACATTGATGATCGCATTAAGCTGATTCAACTGATTTTCCTCTTGATTGTCTAATCCTTCACCCTGCAAAAGGAAGCCTAATTCAGTGTTGTAGAGCGTAATCACACTGTTAGGGTTTGTTGACGGTTGAATTTGAACACGCTGCAAACCTGTTTGCCGGTCAATGCCCGGCAATAGCACCCCGTCATTGAAGGCAATCGGCACACGCGATAAGACAGCTAATCCTAAAATACCCTCATTTGTACCGTAGAATCGCTCATCCATGCCGAGACGACGCGCTAACCACAGTGATTGGTCAACACCGAAACTGGTCAATCGCCCGACTTCAACATCCTGCAACATCACAACATCCGCACCGCTTCCGGCTATATCCCGTGCTACCTGCGGCAGACTGAATCCATAAAATTCGCTGTATCCGGCGTGAATATTGAACGTGCCGATGCGTAGTTGCTCGACATTGCTCACACCTGAAACCACCGGAGGACGTGCTGCAAATGAACCGAGTGCTGATAAAATCGCTACAAATAGCAAACTCAGTGCCGATTGCGAGAATTTCCCACCGCGCCAGGGGATTCTCCGGGTTGCCTGAATCATTGGCAGGCTTCCGAATAACACTGCCAGTAATAGCAAGCCTAATCCAAATCCTCTAAATCCGCGTAACATTGGCAACAATACCTGATTGAGGTTCTCTGTTAGAGCCGGATTGCCAGCGACGAAAAATGGACGCACAAAGGCATATTCATAAGTGAAAATATCTCCGGCAACCAGTAAGCCGAATATAATCACCATGAGTACCATCCATAGTGCTCCCATATTGCGTTCGGAGTCGGTTTTCGGGCGGACAAGCCACCACCACATACTGCTGACAATCATCTGTGCGAAAATCAATGCAAAACCACCGAGAGGCACTAAAGCTGTCCCCGCAACTGGCAAATGTTGAATCCGTGTACCGATAACAATCATCAGTGCGACAAGAATCAACCATATCCAACCGCGTGTCATCGGGTCAAATGGTGCGATAAATGCCCGTGCTTGAGCGCGAACCTCGGGGATAACAGGTAACAGTGTCGCAATCAATGTTAGCGTGACGAACAACTGATAGAGTTCAGTTCCGGCACGTCCCATGATGGCATTCGGCAGGGCAAGCAACGACAATTCAATGAATAATAATCCGCCCATACCGATTGCGCCCCATATCGTCAGTAAACCACGATTCCGGTCAACAGTTTGACCATCGCGCAGACGTTCACTTTCTTCTGCCCCTGTGATGAACAGGTTAAACAGGCTCAGAATAGCAGATGCTACCAGCAGCACGATCAACACAGTATAGAAATCAATTGTCAACTGTTGCGTGCTGAAACGAATCGTCCACAAACGGGATGCTTGAAAAATAGTGGGGTCGAGCGTGTTGCCAAAAGCACGAATCACCTGGTCAAATGCGAGTCCCAGCACGAATAAAAATGGCAAACTTTTTGTGCGTTGCGCGATCATTGTGCAAATATAGAACAATCCACCACCGACAGCAATTTCTGCGCCCATGAGGGTCGTCACATTATGAAGCGGGAAGGTCATCAAAGCGCGTCCGGCAATCACCAGCGCAACCCCGATAAGCGGTGCAAATCGCAAGCGACCGATCAATAGCGAGATAAGCGGCAATGCCAGTACAACCCCGAGTAACAAAATCTCGTTACTGACGACTGACGGGTCAACGACTCCCACGATAGTCTCATCATAGCTGACGGCTGAATAAGCATTCACCAGCGCAGCACTTGCTACCCGGCTATACAATGCCGCGATAGCAAAACGCAGTGCTTGGACAAAAAATAGTCCGATTAATCCGGCTTCCAATAAAACGGTATAAGGGCGTAAACGTGCTAACATACCGGTGATAAATCCTTTATCGTATATCTATTAATAGTCGTAGGGGCATACCGTCGGTATGCCCTTACATATAGCCAGAACGTGTTAAATCACGGGCTTAAGCTTAAAGTCTCTGTTAATCCACATGCAATTATTGTGTTTGTCCAGTATAATCTGTCAAATTTTTTGCCGATAGAGCAAAGGGGAACAATTTGAAAAAAGCAGACATTATTCTAACCAATGGCACGATTATTACGATGAATGCCGATTTTGAAATCATTCAGGATGGCATTCTCGTGATAGACGATAGCAAAATTGTTGCAATCGGCAAGCGTGAAGAATTAGAGGGACAATACGAAGCAGCAGAAACAATCGACTGTTCGGGACAATATATCATGCCTGGACTCATCAATGCCCATACACACGTTCCGATGACATTACTGCGTGCGATGGCAGACGATTTGCGCCTTGATGTATGGTTGATGGGTTACATCATGCCTGTAGAACGTGAATTCGTGAGCCCTGAATTTGTGAAACTCGGGACAACGCTTGCCTGTGCAGAGATGATAAAAGGGGGTGTAACAGCATTTGCGGATATGTACTACTTCGAATCTGACATTGCAGAAGCGACAGCCGCCGCCGGGTTACGGGCTTTACTCTGTGAATCAATTCTCAAATTCCCGACTCCTGACGCTGCAACTTATGAGGAAAGTCTTGATTACACCCGCGAGTTTATCGAAAAATGGAAGGGGCATCATCTCATCAAGGCGACGATTGCACCTCATGCGCCTTATTCCAACACAGAGGAAACACTCCGCAAAAGTGCCGACCTCGCCAGAGAATATGATTTACCTCTGATGATTCACATCGCAGAAACCGAACGCGAAGTCGAAGACAGCATGGAAATGTACGGCAAAACAGTCGTTCCCTGGGTGAAAGATCAGGGCGTGCTGGAAGTACCGATTATCGCCGCGCATTGTGTTCACATTGATGAACATGAAATGCGGATGCTCAAAAAAGCAAACGGTTCGGTAGCGCATTGTCCATCGGCTAACCTGAAATTGGCAAGCGGTATTGCGTCTATCACTGAAATGCTGGATATTGGCTTGAACGTCGCTATCGGCACAGATGGACCCGCCAGCAATAACGACCTCGATATGTTTGAAGAAATGCGTCTAGCAGCACTTCTCGCGAAAGTCACACCGAAAAACCCGACAGCACTTCCCGCAAAGCAAGCGCTTCAGATGGCAACGATTAACGGGGCAAAAGCACTTGGCATGGAAGACACTACCGGAAGCCTTGAAACTGGAAAACTCGCCGATGTGATTGTTGTGGATGCACAGCCAATACACAATATGCCGCGCTTCGATTTTAATCCTGATGCGGCTTATTCACAGATGGTCTATGCTGCGAAGAGTACCGATGTTCAACACACCATCGTGCATGGTAAATTCCTGATGAAAGACCGTCAGTTACAGACGATTGATGAAGTCGCGCTCAGAGAAGAAGCATCATCTTATGCAGAGCGGGTAGGCAAATTCCTCGGTAAAATTGAAGAAAATCCATTGCACAAACTGGTCGCAGTCGCAATTGATGTTGAACGTGCTGAGTCCTTTGAAATTCAGATGAAAGCCCGTTTAGCCGATCCCAACATCATTGAAGATTTACTCAGTCATGATGATGTCGAAGTCATGCGTGCCGTGCATTATCGCCAGTACGATACCTACTTCATCTTTGACGAACCGGAACAACACCGTATCCGTTATCGTGAAGATGATCGTATTGATGCTAACGGCAATGTTGAATCGGTTCGGATGCGCCTGACATACACCACTGCTGAAAAAGAGCAAATTCTCAAAGATGCTGCCGTACTCTCACATTCGCGCTTTATCGCTCCGGCGAGTCACCCTCTGCGCTTCTACGAAGAATACTTCCAGGCGAAAGAATACCGTAAACTCCAGAAAGACCGTCGTCGCTGGCGTGTGCTATACAAAGGAACGCTATTCTTTGTGAATATCGATAAACTTATTCAGCCGGAAAGCGACACCATGTACGTTGAAATCAAAGCCCGCACATGGTCTCAAACCGATGCCGAAAACAAAGCGATCTTCATCCGTGAGATGATGGACATCCTCGGGATTGAAGTCTCAGAAACTCTGAACTTTGAATATCTGGAAATGGCAACGAACTAATTGTTGTCCTGCCACTTAATTGTAGAGGGCGATGATAACGCTCTCTACACGCTCTCAATAACGAAACTCTATCCCCGATTTCTTTCGTAGAATATATAGATATTCCTTGATGCCGGACTTTGAATGTTCCCGGCTTAATGATATATTTTAAGAGGTTTTAAGGGTTTTATAAGGTTCAATTGCCTGAAATATATCTCATCATGGTGGAAATCGAATGATACATAACGAAGAACAGTTCAATTCTTTTATCAATGATGCGCTTGCACAGGGTTTCTCAGGCTGGGATTTTTCCTATATTGAAGAGCGCAGAACAATAGAAGACTTATCATGGGATTATGCTCAAGAAGTCCGCAACCAGATGAATACCGCACGGGCGATGCTAGATATGGGAACTGGCGGCGGAGAGTTTCTCGCTTCACTAGCACCCTTTCCTGAAAAAACATATGCTACCGAGGCATGGGAGCTTAATGTCCCGATTGCGAGTGAATGCCTTGAACCGCTCGGGGTCGAAGTCTATGAAATTACCGATAAGCATAATCTGCCGTTTGAGAACAATACATTTGACCTCATCATCAATCGCCATGAAGCATTTAGCGGGGTTGATATTCACCGTATGTTGAAACCCGGCGGTGTATTTATTGCACAGATGGTCGGGGGAGCAAATAATATTCGCTTCAATGAGCTATTGGCTGCACCACCTCCCGAATTTGGCTACATAACGCTTGATGATACTGTTCAGGAACTACAAAATGCGGGCTTAGAAATTGTGAAAACCGAAGAATGTTTCCCTGAAGAGCGTTATTTTGATATCGGGGCAATTGTATTCCATTTGAGTGTCATAAAATGGCAAATTGAAGATTTTACTGTGGCGAAATATCGTCAGAAATTAGGTGAATTACATAATATGATTCAACGGGATGGATACCTGGCAACTTCCGCTCATCGGATTCTGATTAAAGCCAGGAGAAAGAATTCATGATTATCCGGCTCATAAATAAAACACAGGCTCAAAAATCAGAATTGCAGTTTGAACCTGTGTTTTAAATTATTGACGTTTACGCAGATAGTTGGTGCTGATTTTGTTCAGCAGGGCATCATCAATCATATCTGACCAGTTGCGTCGATCATACTTCACGACTTCAAGATGTTCGCCACAATCCTCAAATTCGCGTCGATGTGCCAGCCAGAGATAAACATCAGCACAGGCGATACACATTTCGACATAATCCAGTGTGCCGGAATCGAGAATTTCTTCCGGTGGTTGCGGAGGTAAAGGCATCGGCGCACGGTCAATCACTGCCATCGCACAGTCATACCAGAAATCGCGGGTACTCTTACGGGTCGGCGCATTGACCAGTTGCACAGCATGAGACAGACCAAGCGTCGCGACCTGTTCATCGGAAAGCATTTTTGCCAGTTCAACCCGTTCGGCTAAATCAGCCGTACTCACCGCGTTTCTTAGTTCTGGCGGAATACTCTGCAAGCGAGACCATTCTTCCAACCGTTCCGCTAAGTTGCCCGGAATCAACTTCAAATCATCGACCGTTGGTGCGACCCGTGCATGAGTCAAATCCGGCGGTGTCTGATAGAAAAGTTTCCGTAGAATTTTCAAATCCTGACGTGTCGTTGCCCCGACAACACCTGCTTCCGAGATACCATAGCGCCCGGCACGCCCACCAATTTGCTGCACTTCGGAAGATAATAGCTGGCGGATATTGCGTCCATCGAATTTTTCCAGTTCCCAGAAGCAAACATTATCTGCCGGGAGGTTCAATCCCATACCGACAGCATCAGTTGCCACGCAGATTTCAGTGTCACCTGCTGCGAAGCGCTCTGCCTGTTTGCGACGTACTTCCGGCGGCAATCCACCATAAACCACCGAGACATTTCGTCCTTCTTCTTCAAGGCGTGTTTTGAGTGTCAGCACCATTTTACGGGAAAACGCAACCAGAATCGTTTTATCCGGCAAGTCTTCCAGTCGCCAGGGTTTTTCCGCTACTTTGATAGGCGCGAGTCGTTCGTGCATGACTGTTCCCATCGGCATATTCGCAGCTTCTGCCATTTTCTGAATCAGGGTTTGTGCTGTATGGGGTGCAATGACGTGCATTTCCGGTGCTGTCGAACTCATCAGAGCGCGTGTCCATGCCCAGCCCCGGTCAGGGTCGGCTAACATCTGTGCTTCGTCGATAATCACCACTTCACCGGGTTTCATCGGATTGAACATCTCGATAGTCGAGGCGGTAATGCCAGCCCCTTCAACCGGAATATACTCTTCGCCGGTCAGTAAATTACAGGGAACACCCCGGGCATTCAATCTGTCAAAAATTTCCCACGCCAGCAAACGTAACGGTGCGAGATACCATCCGTTTCCTGCTTCTGCCAGACGATTGATTGAATCATGCGTTTTACCACTATTGGGCGGACCAATGTGTAGCATCATCATCTGTTTTGAACGATCTAGCTCTGACCATGCCGGGAAACTCGCTACCAGTTGAGCCCGTAATTCTGCCCGGCGACGACGCTCTTCTTCGCGCTTTTCTTCTCTGCGGCGTTTTGCATCTTCACGTTTCTGGCGTTTATCTTTTCTCCTGTCCTCACGCTGTTGCTCGACCATTTTGTGAAATGAACGCAATGAATAGGGTAAGTTCCATTGTCCCCGCACTTCACGCCATTCCGGTTTTTTGTGGTCTAACCCTCTGGAACGTAAGCGTTTTCGTGCAGTCGCTGTCTTAATATTCAAAGCATCGGCTAAGTCGCGGGCGCTGATACGTTCATTCAGGGCAATTTCTTCATAGCGATTTTGGTCGCTAACAACGTTTTCAATCTCTTGTGCCGGGATACGAAGATTAAATACAGGATCGATGAAGGCACTCAAAATGCCATTTTCAACAGCGCGTGCGATTGTATTCTGATGGAGGTTCAATCGCCGTCTCGCACGACTTACAGTATAACTACGGGCGATTGTTTGTTGTTCTGCGGTGTCGCCATCGTGTCCGTCAGGACGCAGGACTTCTCCTGCCAATTCGAGGGCGTCTTCCCAATTTTCAACTTGTTCGTGTTCTGCCATATATATCTCAAGATTGCATTATCAATTGCGACCATTATAGCAGTCTCGCATATTTCGCGTTAGTCTGACTAATTTTGTTCGCTAAATGTTAGAATTAATTTTTATGCTGAAAATTATTTTTCACGATAGGAACGCACATATGGAAACAATCAATCCCGCAGACAAGTGGCGCACACTCTTACTGCTTTCTCTGGCTGAATTACTGGCGATGGTGGTCTGGTTTTCGGCATCGGCTGTCACACCCGCTTTAACTGAACTCTGGCAATTGAGCGAGGGCGGACAGGCATGGCTCACGATGTCGGTACAAATCGGTTTTGTTGTCGGTGCAGTCGGCTCGGCAGTCCTCACGCTTGCTGATCGCATCCCTGCGCGGCTATTTTTCATCGGTTCGACTTTTTCGGCAGCAATTGCAACAGCGCTCATCCCTAGCATGGCAAATTCACCGGATATTGCTCTATTTCTGCGCTTCCTGACAGGTGTTTTCCTTGCAGGCGTGTATCCCATCGGCATGAAAATCATGGCAACCTGGACAAAAGAAGATCGAGGTCTCGGGATTGGCTTGCTGGTTGGTGCTCTAACAGTAGGGTCGGCTGCACCACATTTCCTGAATGCTATCGGAGGCATTGGCGAGTGGCAACGGGTGCTCTATCTTGCTGCCGGACTCGCTGCTCTCGGCGCGTTTCTCGGAATTTTCTTCGTACAGGAAGGACCCTACAAATCGAAAACCGCGAAATTCCGTGTTGGTGATGTGAAATATGTCCTCACAGACAAAAAAGTCATGCTAGCCAATCTCGGTTATCTCGGACACATGTGGGAACTCTATGCAATGTGGGCATGGCTTTTTGCCTTTCTGACAGCCAGTTTCGCTGTACAAAATGTTACAGGTTCTCTGGCAGGATTCGTGACCTTTACTGCCATTGCCGCCGGTGGCATCGGAAGCATCATTGCGGGGAAAGTCGCAGATAATATCGGACGTTCAACTGTCACTTCAATTTCGATGGCAGTCAGTGGGTTCTGTGCATTGATTATCGGGCAATTTTTCGGTGCAAATCCAGTTATTGTCTCCACACTGGCAATCATCTGGGGATTGTTCATCGTGGCAGATTCAGCACAATTTTCTGCCAGTGTCAGCGAATTAGCAGACAAACGCTATCTCGGCACAGCTTTAACCCTGCAAACCAGCATGGGATTCCTGCTGACACTATTTTCTATTCGTATGATTCCCACACTGGTCGAATGGTTCACCTGGCAATGGGCATTCGCATTTCTGGCAATTGGACCCGTCATCGGTATATGGGCGATGCAAACCCTCAAGGGCATGGTTCAACCCGTAAACACATAATCTCTATGCTCGAAAATGTCTCTCGCTGTATACTGATAAAAATTAACTGCGAGGTTACATATGCGAATTTTGAAATTGCTCTTATGCCTGTTATTGATTTTTACTGTGACGACAATTGGTCTTGCTCAGGATGTGACGCTGGAAACAGCTATCGAAAATTTCTGGATAACGACCAACTATGACTCTGCCTTAGAACAACTCAATACATTGATTGCTACTGATGATACCAATGTTGACACGCTTGCCTATCGCGGAGCAATTCTGACCATCAATGGCGATTTAGAAGCCGCCACAGTCGATTTTGAAAGAGCGCTTGAACTCAATCCTGAATCTGCTTTAGCGTTGAGCTTTCGTGCCCGCTTACAACTTGCCTTGGATGAGCCATTTGCTGCGCTGAATGATGCGGATGCTGCTGTCGAATTAGCCCCTGAATCGGTTATTGTGCTACATAATCGGGCTTACGTTCGATTTTTGGCAGGTCAGACAGAGGAAGCGATTGCTGAATTGGATGAAGTACTCACTTTAGAGGGCTATCCCCCACAAACCCTCATCACAAGGGGTATCATTGACCAACGCTCATATCAATTGGAATTAGCCCTGCAATATTATCAACGTGCTATAGATGAATTCCCTGCCCATCCCTGGAGCTATTTTCATAGAGGCGAGATCAGTACCTTGAATGGCGATTTTGAGTCGGCAATCGCTGATTACACCATAGCAATTGACTCCGGCTTATCTGTCCCTGAGTGGTACGTCGGGCGCGGGACAGCAACTACTTACCTCCAACAATATGGGGAAGCGATTGCTGATTTTGATACTGCGATCACTTTCGACACAGCATACATTCCCGCATATCAGCAACGCGCCCTTGCATACTCGCTCCAAGGGGAACACGATGCCGCCTTAGCTGACTTAACGACAGTGATTGAGTTTGACCCGGAAAACGAAAACGCCTATGTTGAAAGAGCATTGGAATATGCGATTTATGGCGATTATGAGAGTGCTATAGTCGATTACACCGCCGCTCTGGAACTTAATCCTGAAAATACAATTTTGTATCTGAATCGTGCCAGTGCCTATATCGAAACAGGCGAATATGAGCTTGCGATTGAAGATTACAACATTGTGCTGGCTGAATTTCCTAACCCGATAGCTCTAACAGGACGGGGCATCGCCTATGCTGGAACAGGTAACACAGAATCGGCACTGGCAGACCTCAATCAAGCAATTGAACTTGACCCGCTCTATGCTGAGGCATATCGGGCGCGTGCGGCGGTCTATCAAGCAATGGGGGAGGATGACCTTGCACAGGCAGACCTCGAAACCGCAGAAACGTTAGAAGCAGAATTTGCAGATGAATAATCGGAGAAAATGATGCGTATTCTGAAATTATTTTTATCTATGTTCATCATTCTTGCAGTAGCAAGTGTTGCCATTGCCCAAAGTGATGATTTACAGACCATGCTTGAAGCGGCAGTGTACGAATATTGGATTACCAATAATGATGCCGCAGCGCTGGAATTGCTCAATCAAATTATCGAGCAAGACGACACCATAAGTGATGCCTATGTTTATCGCGCTTCGATATACCGTGCAGAATTGGAATATGACCTTGCTTTCGATGATTTTGACCATGCCATTGAATTAGCTCCTGAATCATCTCTTGCTTATAGTATGCGTGCGCGTCTGTATAGCGATATGGAACAATTTGATGAAGCACTTGAGGATGCAGATTATGCTATCGAATTAGCACCGGATTATTCCATAGCCTACTACAATCGAGGTCGAATTTACGGTGATATGGGATTAACGGAGAATGCACGCGCAGATTATGACTATGCTATTGAATTGGGTGATTATTCCCCCTCTACCCTGAACTCTCGCGGTCATATCTCACAGAATGAAGGCGATTTTTATAGTGCCCTCGAATTCTACACCCGCTGCATAGATGAATTCCCCGAAAATCCCTGGGGTTATTTTCGGAGAGGAGAACTCTATCGACTTGTTGGGAGTTACGCGGTTGCAGAGGCAGACTACGATATGGCAATCGAATTATCACCGACAACGGCGGCATTTTACGAGTACCGGGGTATTGTATTAGGCTCAACTTATCAATTTGGTGCAGCATTTGATGATTTTGATACGGCAATCGAACTTGATCCTGATGACGCATCAATCTATGTCAATCGTGCGGTTACATTTGTTCAGCTTGGAGATTATCAAAGTGCCATCGACGATCTCACTACCGCCATTGAAGTCGATAATGAATACGCAGAAGCATATTATAGTCGCGGTGCAGTTTATGGCTTATTAGGGGAGACCGATAATGCCATTGCAGATTATTCCTCGGCGATAGAACTGAACCCCCGTTACTATCAAGCATACAATAATCGTGGATTGCTTTATCGTGATCGCGGTGACTATGACCTTGCCATTGATGACTTTACATCTGCGGTAGAAATTGTACCGAATTTTGCTCTTGCATATAACAACCGTGCTGTCACCTACAGCCGATTGGGGGATTCGGAAACTGCCATCGAGGATTATAACAGGGCAATCGAAATTGACCCCGCTAATCCAACTTATTACTATAATCGAGGTGTCGATCAGTCAATTCTCGAAGATTATGAAGCTGCAATTGAGAGCTACAGTATCGCAATTGAATTGAATCCGACGAATCCCGATTATTATGATGCACGCGGGAATGCTTATCGTTATTCTGGTAAATTCGATCTTGCCGGACCTGATTTTGAGAGGGCTTATGAGTTGAGAAATGGTGAATAAAGCACGGGTAGAAAGAGATGCTATATTGGCTTCTCTACTCTGATGTAAGTCAAACTCGTGCTACACTGTCTGATAATTGTTATTTTGTCTCACACACACAAGGAACAATGACAGTGACAGATAAAGATTTACACCTCAACACACTCACGATACATGCGGGTGTCGAACCTGACCCGACGACCGGGGCAATTATGACACCCATCTATCAGACGTCTACTTATGTGCAGCCCGAACCGGCTGTGCATAAGGGCTTCGAATACAGCCGCACCGATAATCCGACCCGCCAGGCACTGGAAAAAAGCATCGCCGTGCTTGAAGGTGGTAATTACGGGCTTGCCTTTGCCAGTGGCATGGCTTCTATTGATATGATTATGCGCTTGCTTAATCCGGGCGATCATGTCATTGTGGGCAACGATGTCTATGGCGGCACATTCCGCCTTTTCGACAAAGTATTATCCCGCTACGGGTTAGAATTCTCCTGGGTTGACCAGACCAATCTTGAAGCGGTACAGGATGCCTTCACAGAGAAAACCCGTTTGCTCTGGCTGGAAACACCGACTAATCCCTATCTCGCATTGGGTGATATTGCTGCCTTAGCAAAAGCTGCCCCGCAGGATGTCCTTGTCGCGGTCGATAACACCTTCGCCAGTCCCGCAATTCAGCAACCGCTCAAACTCGGCGCAGATATTGTCATGCACTCCAGCACCAAATATCTCGGCGGACACAGTGATGTTGTCGGTGGTCTACTCGCTATGAAAGACGAAGCACTCTATAAAGAGCTTAAATTCCTGCAAAATGCTGTCGGTTCTGTACCGGGTCCGATGGATTGCTTCCTGACCTTGCGTGGCATCAAAACACTGGCAATTCGCATTCAACGCCATAGTGAAAATGCGATGCAGGTCGCCCGGATGCTGGAAGATAACGCGAAAATCCAGCGTGTCTACTATCCCGGCTTAGAAAGTCATCCACAGCATGAGATCGCAAAACGTCAGATGAATTACTTTGGCGGGATGGTCAGTATCATCTTAGAAAATGAAGCAGAAGCTAGAAAACTGGCAACCCGCACGAAATTATTCTCGTTAGCAGAAAGTCTCGGCGGCGTAGAGAGCTTGATTGAGCATCCATACAGTATGACTCATGCTAGCACCGCCGATAGTGACATTGCAGTAGACCCGGCACTTGTTCGTCTCAGTGTAGGCATCGAACATGTTGAAGATTTACTCAATGACCTTCGTCAGGCGTTACAGGATTAACTAAACCGGAAATTTCTGTGTAGGGGAGGTGCCTCTGTGCCCTCCCGTTCAAGGATTCACTCATGCTTGATGAAATAAACTGGCAAATTCGCTATCACATATACGAATTCTGGTTGAATAACGGAAATCCGCCGCAGTTGAAAGACCTCGCGACAGCATTCAGCATCTCTGAGGCAGATGTTCAAGATACACTGGAACGCTTGCATAATGCCCATCACATCTTCCTTGACCCTGAAAACCGTAAAATCAGAATGGCGAATCCTTTGTCGGCTATCAAAACAGATTATCGTGTTAAATCCGGTGAAACATGGGTCTATGCCAATTGTGCCTGGGATACGCTCGGCATAGCTGCAATGACAGGGGATGCCGTAACCATAGAAGCGAAATTGCCAGTCTCAAAAGAAACAGTGACTTATCACGTTAAATCCGGTGAATTGATAGCGCCGCCCGGGTTGCTGGTTCACTTTTCTTTGCCAGTCAGACAGTGGTACGATAATTTGATTCACACCTGAGCGACCATGTTACTCTTCCGTGATGAAGAGCATATCCATGAGTGGACACAAAAAACCGGAGAAAATACGGGGAATATCTGAGATTGCAACAGACATGGGAACTCTCAAAACTCTGGTATAACAACCGCATGTCACCGGACTATCGTGGACGCACAATCGAAGAAGCAGAGGCAATATTTCAGCAAATCGGTTTAACATCCGACTTCTGGAAATTCAATCCGTAGGGGCATGGCGTGCCATGCCCACAATAATTATCCCCGATTCGTCAGGAAATCGAGCATATCAATTTTGGTCAAAATACCGACCACCCGCATATCATCACTATCCGGGACAGTTTCCGTGACGAGGGCAATATCCTGTGTGCTAAAAACACTCATCACCGTTTCAATCGGCGTTGTCGGGCGCACATCCGGCACATTGTTGTTGATGATTCCGGCATCTTCAATTGGTGTTTGCGCCGCTTCACTGCCATGACTCAACATATAACTCAGCAAACCCACTTCTTTTACCAGACCAATCAACTGGTCACGTTCGCCTAAAACAGGTAATTGTGAGATGTCATTCTCTTTCATCTTCTTGATAACATCGGCTACCACTTCGCTCGATTTGGCGACAATCAAACCTTTACGCGTTTTACGTTCCAGCACGTGGCGAATTGTCATTTCAGACCAATCGCTCTCTAAGAACTGATTTTCACGCATCCAATTGTCATCGAAAACCTTGCTGAGATAGCGCGAACCATTATCCGGCAGCAGCACGACCATCAATTTATCGGGACCCAGATTACGCTCGGCAGCATAACGCAAAGCCCCTGCAAGTGCCGCTCCACAGGAATTTCCCCCGAAAATGCCTTCTTCCCGTACCAGACGACGGGTCATTAGCATGGTTTCTTTATCACTGACCTGGACAATATCGTCAATATAGTCAAAGTCATAGTTTGATGGGATAAAATCCTCACCGATGCCTTCTGTTTTATACGATTCAGCTTCGCCCATTTCGCCTGTATAGAAATAATCTTTCACAATCGAACCAACGGGGTCTACTGCCACAATTTGTACTTTAGGATTCTGCGCTTTTAGATACTTCCCGACTCCGACAACTGTCCCGCCTGTGCCGATACCTGCGACAAAAACATCTACCTGCCCGGCAGTATCACGCCAGATTTCGGGTCCGGTTGTATCAACGTGTGTTTGTGGATTGACCGGATTGTGATACTGATTCGCGAGGATGCTATTCGGCGTTTCTTCGACCAGGCGACGTGCCACACTATAGTAACTGCGGGGGTCTTCCGGTTCAACATTGGTCGGGGTGACGACGACTCTTGCGCCATAAGCCCGCAGCACACGGATCTTCTCTTCTGACATTTTATCGGGCATAACGAAAATACATTTGTAGCCTTTCATGATGGCTGCAATGGCGAGACCAACCCCTGTATTGCCTGATGTGGCTTCAACGATTGTGCCGCCCGGTTTCAATAGCCCCTGACGTTCTGCATCTTCAATGATTGTAATCCCGATACGGTCTTTCACTGACCCGCCCGGATTAAAATATTCCACTTTTACCACAATTTTGCAGCGCACCCCGTGCCCGAGGCGATTCAATCGCACAAGCGGGGTGTTGCCCATTGTTTCTAAGATATTGTTGTAGATACGCGGCTCATCCGGCATATCATCCACAACAGCATCAGTTTGCATATCATTGATTGTCATAATGGTGACATCATCCTTTTTTAGAAATCTAGTTATGAGTAGTTTCTTGCACCATCATCATATCATTGACTGCATACACCGTCTATCAAGATACAATAAATTATCACTGTTTCGCAAAGAAACAAAACCGGATTTTGTCAGTGTGCCCGGTACAAATCACAAAAATAACTATACTAAAACAAAATATTCAGGAGGGGATTGATGCACAAACTATTGCCCGTTATCTGTATCATATGGCTATTTTCAACAGTTACGATGGCACAGGATAATACAGAATCCTGGTATCTGGGTGAGACTGAAAATGATGGTCTATGGATTTTCAATCTCGACGGCGAAATGCGACAGCTACTCACACCGGATGACATAGAGTCATTAGCGGAAAGACGTATTTTACTCAATGAGCAAGAATTTGTGCGTATAGATGATGCACGTATTGTAGGGCTTGATAGGGTAGAACCGACACTGCTGTTATACACACCGGATGGCGTCTCAGAGATTACTTATGCGTCCGATGATACGCCCTACACCGTTGTGTATATACATGCGGCTCAGTCACCATATCTCCTTTTGTCCAGGTCTTATCGAATTGGTGAAGACGGGAGTAGCGATGAAGATTCGCGACTATTTTTGATTAATCTCGAAACGGAAAGCGCGGAAGTTATCGGCGATTACACGTCAATTTCTATGTTTGCTTGTTGTCAATTTTTGAATGAAGGCAATATTCTGAGATACTGGCGCGAAACCGATGTTGTGATACCGGATGGGGTAATCGAACCGGAGAATCTCACTCTGGAACTACTTGACCGGAATCTATCGGACGGAACGGAAACAATTCTCCAGCAAATCACTGATTTACAAAGTCCTTCAATCCGTTCAAACGTCTCTTATTCAGAAACATATCTCATGTCCAGAGATCAATGCTATGCCTTCTTATGTATAGATAGTCTGAATCCCCGGTCTTCGCAGTGGATAATCAATCAACGTTTTCCGACAAGTAATGACATGCGTCAGATATGGGTCACGGCAGACAATATCATTTCTGACACAACGGCAGATTCTAGCGATGAAAATTTCCAGCGATATTGGATATACGGTGATACAGTCTATAGCTTGCCTGAACCCCGGCATTGCGACGAGGTCGGATCACTGTTTATGAGAATGATGGGACAATTCGCCAAACCTACACAGTACAGAATTCTGGCAGACTACTAACAGAAAATCCATTTGTATTTCATGCTGGAGCACCGGGTATCTTAGCCTGGTACGATGATGGCGAATCCCTTGTGATAAGCGGAGAAGGGCGCATAATGTACAATTGGATTAGCCCGGATGAGCAGCACATCATCTATCGCGAAGAAGGTGAAGAAATTGTCAGTTTTAATCAGTTTGATCTGCCTGCACGGGAATACAACCTGATAATGTCTGTACCATCGGAAGATTTTTCATTTATGCAGATAATGGGGTCTAATCTGGTTGTTCTGATGTCCACATCTACACGAAACCGTGATTCCCGGTATGGTAGAGAAAGCCCGCAACACATTCTGGATTTAACATCGGGTGACATTCGTGAAGTAATCGGAGAATTCAGGTGCTGGCGCATGACCGACGACCTTCATTTCCTCTGTCATGATGAGAATTCGATCTTTACATTAGATGCGCTGGGTAACCGCGACACAATCATCCAGGATGTATCGGTGGAACGCATTCAATAACGCAGCAATTCGCCTCAAAAAAATAAAAATGGGAGCGTCATGCTCCCATATTTGACCCGGAAATTCTATTCAGAGCCAACTTCAATGCCAGTCATCTTCTCCAGTGCCTTGACCAGCGCATGATTACCTTCTTCGCCGAGACCCTGTTGTTGCAATGTCCGGTAGAGATTAAAAATCATGCTGGTCGCCAGTACCGGAATGCCAATCTGGTCAGCCGCTTCCAGCACCAGGCGTAAATCTTTCTGCTGTAAATCAATCGTAAAGCCGGGACGCCAATCACGCACAATCATCTGTGACCCGCGATTCGATAGCATCCAGCTACCTGCCGCACCTCCTTCGACAGCCGCCAGCGTGGATTGCAAATCCAGTCCTCCGGCTTGCGCGAACATCAATGCCTCGGCAGCAGCAAAACAATTCACCACGACCAGAATTTGATTGACCAGTTTCACCATCTGTCCCGCGCCCTGCTTCCCGACATGTGTAATCGTCTTACCGAAGGCTTCCAGATAAGGTTTTGCGCGTTCGAAATGGGTGTTATCACCACCAATCATGATGCTGAGTGTGCCATTTGCTGCGCCTTCACTCCCGCCGCTAATCGGCGCATCAAGCCAGTGAGCGCCTTTCTCATTGACCAGTTTCGCGAGTTCCATTGTCGTATGTGGACTGATTGTGCTGTGGTCGATAACCAGTTTACCGTCGCTCAATCCCCCTAAAACCCCGTTTTCACCCGTGACCACTGCCTCAACATCCGGCGTATCACTTACACACAGCATGATAATGTCGCAGGTCTCTGCCACTTCTATGGGAGATGCTGCCGCCGTCGCACCATCGGCTACAAATTCATCCATCCGGCTTGCTGTCCGATTCCAGACTGTGACCTCAAAACCCTTATTCATCAGATTGCGGGTCATCCCGCGACCCATAATCCCGAGTCCGATAAATCCTACTTTTTCCATTTTTCACCTCATTTAAACTACAGTGCTTCCAGTCAATTATCTTAAACAGTTTTTGCTCCCCTTTCTCCATAGAGAGCTTGTGAACATTTATGGGGAAAGGGGATAGGGGTGTATTTCTTAGACTGACTTTGTAATCCCGCCATCTACACGTAGATTTTGACCTGTGATATACCCCGCGCCATCCGAAAGCAGGAAAGCTGTCGTTTTAGCGATTTCTGCCACTTTGCCATAACGTCCCATCGGAATTTTAGCGATTGTGTCTTCACTCTCAGGATAATTATCCTGATAACCCGGTAGCACATTATTCATGCGAATGCCATTTTTTGCATATTGGTCAGCATAAATCTTGGTGAAAGATGCGAGTGCGGCTCTGAATGTCGCGGAAACCGGAAAACTTGCAGTCGGTTCAAATGCGGCAAATGTCGAAATATTGACGATAGCCCCATTTCCCTGCTCAATCATAACCGGTGTGACAATGCGTGCCATTCGCACTACATTCATCATTACCATATCCAGTCCGAAATGCCAGTCATCATCGCTAATCGACAGCAAATCGCCCTTCGGAGGATGCCCGGTATTATTGACCACAGCATCAATCCGACCATATTCCTCGATAGTCGCATCGACCAGATTTTGCAGATCATCGCTCTCTAAAACTGACCCTTTAACAGCAATCCCACCAAGCTCTCTGGCAAGCTCATCCGCCGCACCCGATGTGGACATCAAGGCGACTTTATAACCTGTTTCTCCTAGTTCACGGGCAATCGCTGCGCCAATTCCCCGGCTGGCTGCTGTGATAATGGCTACTTTTTCTGACATAAATATCCTCTTGTCCGGTATTCAAACAAATACAATGATGCTAACTATAACGCGATAGATCATTTTTGGGAAAATTGGTCTCATTAAATAAAAACAGGCACATAACGAACTGTGCCTGTCACGATTTGCTTTAGATAGATTCAGGATGCAATAGCTTGTTGTGATGCCTGTGCCAGGTTCAGATAGTGCTCAATCCATGCCAGTGCGCTCAGTTTTGCAGCTTCTGTGATAACCCGCGACTTGTACAGTGTTTTTCCTAACCAGAGAGGAATGTCCATTTCGGGGGTGTGCGTATTCAGATAATGTTGGATAGCTATGAGCAAATCTCGCTCAAGAACAATATCAAGCACCCGTGTTGTCTTAATCAGAGCAGATGTTACATAGGCGGTTTCTTCGACAGTACTTTGATTTTGCTCCCCGAAGCCCCCCTGACCATCATAGGTGCTGTACGCATATTCTGCCATGCCCTGTAAGCTGTTGAAAATGACCTCTCTTGTTGCTTCCGGCAGTAGATGGAAGATGGAGGAATCGATCAAATTAACGAAAAATTCCATCGTATGGCAGGTCGTGTACAGGTTTGAGAGATGCCATTTATCTTCAAATTGATTATTCTGTAATTCATCCAGAACATAGTTCAGGCTACTCATAAACTTGCGATACGGTTCATCTTCAATCTCATCACGATAATCCAGTGAGCCTGAGAGGGCAACCAGCGCGTGAATGTTTGCACTCACGGAAAGCCGATTTTCAAAACGATAACATTGATACGCTTGTCCATCGAAGAAACTGTGAATCGGTGAAATATTGACCTCATGCCCCAGAAATTGCAGTGCCGCGATTTTCATTGCAGTGGTATCGACATCCGCTAAGCTGAATGAATTAGTAACCGCAATACCATCATCAGGAATGTCTGCAATTGTCTGAACTACGGCTGCCACCTCATCAGAAAGCGGGGAATCGCCAAGCATATAGAGTGCCCACCATATCTCGAATTGATCGGATGGACTAAAAGGCGTGAAACCTGTTGTCCCGGCACAATCAAACAGATAGTCAACACCCTGCTGATAGCTGGCAGAGCTAGAATCCAGATTTTCCAGTAATTGCACTGTTGATGAGGCGTAAATCCCCATAGATCCGTTGGATTCCTGAAATTCTGATAAGCGTTCCCAATCAATCTCCGATGATTTATCTGCAAAAGCATCCAGAACACTGTGAATCGTCAGGTTGGCATCATACAGATGCGCCAATTTCTTCTGGAGCTTCATATCACGAACCATATTGAGCTTGCTGAGAACTGCCGCATCAAGGTCGAAGCTGAGTCCCATGCCCATCAAGCGATTGATGTTCGCAACCAGAAGGGATTCGAACCCGATTGTCTTTTTCATATCGTCCATCATCAGCGCGGACAGACTATTCTGTGAGATAAAGTCAGTTGCTTTCTGGATAATAGGGTCATTGATCGGTACTGTGTCATTGGTCAGAAGTGCAAGCACAGCAGCCGTTGTCGAAATCAGGGCATCCGGTAAATAGAAGAGACGATTATCTTCCCGCCATGAGCCATCAGCATTTTGCGATTGGACTAATATGTTTAGATAGTCGGGTTGCCCTGCATAATCCAACAATCTCTGTTTCAAATCGGAGGGCAAAGAGGATGCCAGAACTGTACAGGTTTCATACAGTGAAATTGATAAACTACCCCTGTAGCTATCGGATAGAATGTCGTGCAAGAGGGTGTGCAATTGCTGTTGCATGATCTGTCGTTGTGTCCTTAATTTTCGACGGATTTGTTCCCGTTTAGTGTATATGTAGAATATGCACTTAATTGTCCCGGTTGTTTGGGTTTATTGTAAATTAATAATATTGAGTTGATAATTAAGATTTTAATTGTTTGAAAGTATTGACAAGGTTAGATAATGGATAGGAAATGAATATATTAGTCCCTGAAAGTTAATTATGGGTAATTATGGCAAATTCAACTACAAATCAGGCAAAATTGTAAGGGAGCGTCGCCGTGCGCTCCCGAAGATAGGACTAAATAGTGTCTTATAACTATCTGAAATTGCTATAATCACTTATCGTGATATTTAGTCTTAAGTTGTATGTCGAAAGTGAGGAAGAGGGTATTCTATAAAGGTCAGGAGGACTTAACGTTTCTCATCTTTTCCGTCAGCCTGATCTTGAAGCACCTGTTTGAGCGCAGCAGCATATTGTTCCCGGTTGATGAACGCATCATAATCCGGGGTTTCTCGAATTTCCTGAATATATGTGTCCGCCAGAGCCAGGAGATAATTTTCGGGGTTTCTTTCAGATTGCGGGTCACGATAGGACTCGATTTTTCGAATAATCTCATCCGCAGGAATATTGCTATCCAACAATTCATCCCGTGTGAAAATATTCCAATCGCTTGTCACAGCAAATACACCACTCGTAATATCGCGGTTGACACTCAGTTCCTGTCGCCAGCTTTTGACCCAGTTTCCAATGCGCGTGACAATCTGTGCTTCGCGCATTAACTCCATTGCAGGGGGCGTCAGTGACGAATTCCATCCCGGTGAATAACACATATCCACCACATGCTTGATGACATGGTGCATATTCGGCGCAAGATTCTGAATCGAATTGTTGAGTGAATAATCAATGGGCGCGTTGGAATTCACCAGAATAGAATAAGACATTGCATTGAGCAGATTGCCCCATTCTCCCATCAGCAAATCTTCAAAAACAGAGAAATTTGGACTGGTAGAGATGTGCTTCCGGTAATTTGTCCACATACGATTAAGCGGGGCGAGATCATCATCGGGAACAGCTTTCCCATCGAGCATCATCGCTTTTGCACCATCAATGAGCGTGCTGTTTTGATGCTGGTCGGCAATATCGTCCAGAAACACATTCATCGCAACCCCGAGAGTTGAGAGGGCAGCCGCTATCTTCCGGTATTGAGGGGCAACCGTCGTAAACATCAAATACCGTGCCCCCAGGTCTGTCCGATAAAAGACAGCAACATCCCGGTTGCCGAAGCCCTCAGTCAAAACCAGGTCGATTGCCTCATTTAAGAAATCAGGATTCTCTGCCTGCCATTGTGCCTGTATTGGTGGAGGTTGATTGCTCATGAATTTCCGGGATGTCTTTCTGAGTATTTAGAGTCAGGACGGATTTTCTAACCCCAATGAGAATTTATACCACGAACCCTCTGAACGTACTAACCCTAGTTTATTCAAGAAATGAAGTGTTTGTAACACAATAGGTATTCCTAATACGTACAGGCGAATACGTTGACACCCGTTCGCCTGTACGATAGTACTCCAATTGAGCGTTCATATGAACGTTTGAACGAATGAACGCTCTTATAGGTCTACTGCTTTGTTTCAATTAATCTTCCAGTTGAAATCAGATGGAATATCTGATTACATGGTAAAGTTAATAATTGGTACAAAACTTGTACCAAAACAGTACCAATATGAGCTACCCACAATCCAAAACCGACACTGATTTTATCAAGTTTGTCGTTCCAACAAAACTAAAAGAAGAAGCTATTTCACTAGCCAAAGAAAGGCATATTTCTCTATCAGCAATGATGAGGCTTATGCTGACTGAGTATTTAAAAAGCAAATCATAGGTACGTGTGGTCATATCAGTAGCAAATCAAAAAGGTGGTGTCGCCAAGACTACTACTGCAATTAATTTAGCCGCAGGTCTAACCCTTCAGGGGTATAAGGTTTTGCTGATTGACGCAGACCCTCAAGGCAATACGACTACTGTTTTCATTCATCCAGAGAATGAAACTTCTCTTGAAAAATCGCTTTATAGTGTTTTGATTAATTTCACCCCCCTAGCAAATGTAGTGATTCCTACTAATGTTACTAATCTAGACTTGGTTGCCTCACATATCCGTTTAACAGGTGTAGATTTAGAGCTTGCTCAAGCCATTGATAATCGTGGAGCAAGGCTCAAAAACGCTATAAAAAAGATTGAGGATGCTTATGATTACATCATCATTGATAATCCTCCATCTCTTGGGTTGTTGACTATTAATTCATTTTCGGCAAGTGATGATTTATTAATTCCTGTATCAACAGCTTATTTTGCACTTACAGGTATCGTTCAACTACAAGAAACTATTTCTAGAGTACAAAACACTCAATTAAACCCCGAATTAGATATTCTAGGTGTATTGTGTACTTTTGCGGAAAATACGGTTGTTTCGAGAGACGTTGAAAAACAGCTACGAAACCACTTTGGAGATTTGGTATTCTCTACCACCATCCCGAAAAATGTCAGCTTAGAAGAGGCTCACTCAAGACACACGCACGTTTTTGAACACGCTCCCAAGAGTGCTGGTTCTATTGCATATAAATCACTAGTTAAAGAAGTCATTGAGCGATGAACAAGAATAAATCAGGACTTGGTGACAGTCCCCTATTCCTAAATCCTACGAAAAAACCTGTAGCTAAAAAAGTATCAACGGATGCTCATAAAGCAGTGTTGAAACCAAAGGAATCTGAAAATAATAAAAACAAGAAACGTTTAAGCGTTCAAAAGGGCAAACGTTCATCCGTTCGTTCGTTCAATAGTTCAAGCGTTCAAAGTATCGAACGTTCAAACGGTCAGGATTATAGGGTTATTAAACGTAAGACCTACGACTTTTATTTAGACCAAGTCTATTCGATTGAAGATGAAGTATTGAGACGAAGTCGCCAGACAGGATTGACGATTACAAAGGGTGAAATTGTAAGAGAGATTGTGGACTTTTACTTCTCCAAGAAAAAGAAATAGACCCATAAGAGCGTTCGTTCGTTCAATAGTTCAAGCGTTCAAAGTATCGAACGTTCACATGTTCAAACGTTGATTTGAACGTCTGGTCGAATGAACGTTTGAACGTTTTTCCTCAAGTTGACAAAGGTTGCCGAATATGAAAGAACTATATGTGTGTTTCATGGTTCAACCTTTGTAGTTCTCCGATTGAAGCAACAAAAAAACCATCGTATGTGCGATGGTTTATAGAAAACGAAAAAATCAAATAACTGATTGCTGGAAACAATCAGACATGAAGGCGCAAGCAATTGTTGCCAGCTTTTTGCATGTCTAAAACCGATTAAAACATAGCAAGAAGTGCTGTACAAGTAGCAGATTACATCAACAAGGGTAGGTGTAAGACGCACAGAAGCCTTAAAGATATGACAAAACATAGATACATACTTTTAAGTAAAACGCCCGATTTAGGGTATATACAACGTTCCAAATCACTATCAATTATGTTGGTGGGGGATTGGAAATCATAGCCTCCGATACGGCAATGTTAAAAGTATCGGCTCAAACGGAAACCTTAACAGACTGACCGCACCTGTAAGCTAAACGATTGTCTGAAAACAGACTAAATAGGACGTAAATCCTATCGAAGATACCTCACCGACAATCGCTTCAAATCGTAATAAAAATTACGACGCGAAGCGTCGGTAAGGAAGCACCCGAAGGGAAGGAATGGAAGGAAAACGGTGAGTAAGAATAGTACCCTTGACCTGCGCGTAGCGCATATATAGGGAAGAATTATTAGTGCCAAAAACTACACCCTAAAGTACATCTTATTAGGGTGTATATCAAAAAGATATATGTGCCTTCTTCAAGGTCTCTTGTTTGTTTCCCTCATTGTAGTAATGGGAGGGGAAACAACCTGCAAGACCCTTCCTCAGTCACCGTCGTCGTCTGACTTTTATTCAGCTTGTTGAGCATTCATAAAAGCCAGACTGCCCCACTCACTCCGTTCGTCCGCCCTCACGCCGACGCAATGGAATTGAGTTTGTATCGTATGCACTTCACACACATATCCATAGCTATTCACAAGTTTGTTCATCGTCACCACAAATGATAGTCATTTGTTCTCAGTCGTCCTCTGCGGAGATCATCACACTAGGTCTTATGCCTGTGTGCTTTGAGCGGGGCAGTCTGGCTACGCCAGACGACGACGGCTGTATGCGGGAACTTATGCACAAAAAAGTGTGTCTCTTTATTCAGATGCTTTATTTCTTACAAAAAACAAAAGGAGCATAGATATGACTATCAATATTGTGATCGACTTACCACAAACCACGAAATGGAATCCACAAGCTGCAACAGGATTTATGGATGCTTTTCTAAAGCGTTACAGCTTTAACCCGGAAAGAGAATACCAAGAAGTATCATTTGGTATTCATGCCTCAAGTGAAGGGATAAGTTGGCAGATATTTGCTACAAATGAGGATAACTTCTATGTAATTTCCTCGCTCATTCACACATATTATCCAGATGCTCAAGTTTATGAGGGTATGTTACCGTTACCAACATTTCCGTCACACAAGAAAACGGCAATGTTCTATATGCCTGTGCATATACCCCACTTGACACCAACAGTCGTTTCTCCCCAAAGCTATCATGGGCGGGATGACCCCATAATAGCGGTGACAAATGCGCTCAATTCATTGTATGAGGATGAAGTAGTTTTTTATGAGCTTCGTATTACCAACTATCTCAAGCATGAGCGGTCATTTTTGAATAAGCTTCTAATTGGCGTTTTAGAATATTCGCTTAATCGAAACAACCCCTTTCGTTATTTACAAGAACCTAGCAAGCTACAACAGCTTGTTGATGAAAAACTAGAGCAGAACCTCACAAACGCACAATTCACGATTACCATGCTTACTCCTAATAAATCGAGATTTCATATCCTTGATAATGTTGCCAGTGCAATAGCACAAGCGTCGGAACTTGGTACACTTAATTCCTATATTTCCAATGTATATAGCCCAAAAAATGAGAAAGATTATTTTGCAAATAATACCCCAACAAATCTAGCCAGCACGAGCAAGCAGATGTTTGGGCGTATGTTTTTTGCACTAACTGCTTCGGAAGCGGCTACTATCTGGCATCTGCCACATGATAATTTAACTGCGTCGAATATAATCTGGTCTGACAGAGATGAAACTTGTCTGCCAGTAACATTGCAAGATATAGAGGGTATCCCCATCGGAACAAGTTGTGATGTAGAGGTGCGTTTACCTCTGGAAGATAGGACTGCACACACCATGATTGTCGGCAAGAGTGGTACGGGTAAAACATCCCTGATGCACCGGATGATACATGAGGATATTGCCGCAGGTAGGGGAGTATGCGTGATAGATCCACAAGGAAACCTTATTCCTCAAATTTTGAGCGCTTCAATCCCTTCTAAGAGGATTGATGATGTGGTGGTAATAGATCCTTCCATGACATTCAATGGTAAGCGTTACCCACCTCCGATAAATCCATTATTTAAGGTAGATGGCGAGGTGTCAATGTTGTTTCTAGGACTGATCGAGCGTATTTATGGCGAGTTTGCTGGTACACGAATGGAGTACTTCTTACGCTTAGCAATGCGAACCTTGTCAGGTGAGGAAAATCCGACTTTATTGAGTGTACGTAAGCTGTTTCGTGATCCAGAATACCAACGACAACTTCTGAAAAATGTTGATAGTATCAGTCTGGCAAAACAATGGGATGATTTCACCAGTGAAACATCAAAACAACAAGACCAGATGACCTATCCTATGTTTCGTAAGTTAGACCCTTTTTACGATAACAATGAAGCGTTAGCGATTACTTGCCATCCCAACCAGCTAAATTTTTACGAACTGGTTCAAGATAACAAAATCATACTTGTAAGTTTGGGGTCTAAGGGCAACAAGATTGACGACAATGTACGATTGATACTTGGTTCATGTGTCTTTGCTCAAATTGAAGCAGTTGCTAGAGCCGGAGCAATTAAGGACAAATCAAAGCCTTTTTTGCTTTATGTTGATGAGACACAAAACTTTATTCATACACCGATTGATAAGTTGCTAGCCGAACTCAGGCAACACGGTTTGGGCTTAATACTGGTTAACCAATACTTGCGACAATTAACAGGTGATGTTCAACAATCTATTGAAGGCAATTTTGGCACGATGTTTAGTTTCGAGATAGGGTACTCCGATGCAAGGGCTATGCAACATTACATGACCACATTTGATGTAGATGCCTTGACCAGTTTGGGCAAATACAAAGCGGCTACTTCAATGCGTTATAACAATGATCGACAACCGTCATTTTTACTTGAAACGTTCCCGCCGATTGGACAGGGGATTGGTGAGGAAAGAGCCAAAAAACGGGAAAGTTTCATCAGACACGGATCAGTTGATAATTACACCCCCAAAAGCTACGATGAAGTCATAAATTGGGTACGAGAACAATATGACGCAGACAGTGTACAGTCGCCAGACAACGACGAAGATAAGGGAGACTTCACCTATGAAAAGAGGTGAGAAACACAAATCCCCTTATGAACGCCCCTCAGAGCCTATCAGAGTGCGAGAAACGGCGCGGGTAGAGCAGATGTGTGTCTGGTTGATGCAACACAGGCTATTAACCGTTCCACAGTGGTTAAAGTTGTTGCCAATCAAAGAACCAACACTTAAGCCGTATTTGCGGAAACTGTATCACGGTTACTATGTTGATCGAATTGAGTATCCCACCTATGGATTTGGTCGCAATCCGGCAATTTACAAACTGGATAAGATGGGAGTGCAATTACTTGAACGATTAGGATACCGCGACATTAGTATCCCAAACCAAAAACACCAGATACCACATACGCTGGGATTGGCAGATATACGTATCTCAATAACCCAACACATCAAGGCAATGGGGTGGAATTTATTACAATGGAAGTCTGAATACGATTTCCACCGAGAGTATCATAAGGTTAGACTGCCAAACTATAAACAATCTGTATCGCTTAAACCTGACGGCTATTTTGTGGTTGAGTTACCAAACAAGAGGGTGAGTACCTTTTTTCTTGAATTTGACCGTGATACCGAAAATTTAGGCACTTTTATCAAAAAGGTCAGATGTTATATCGAGTTTCTTAAATCTCAGCAGTATTCCAAGATTTATGGGTATCCCGGATTTCGTGTTCTTACAGTGGTTGAAGACAAAGCACGTCGAAGACTGCAAAATCTGATACATGAGATTGCCAAAGTTGAGAGGATAAAACGCCGATTTTGGCTTACGCACTTGGATGATATAAACGCCGAAAATCCAATCAATCACCCGATTTGGAATATAGCTGGCAACATTGAAGGGGCACAGTTGTTTGAAGACTAAGAAAAGGGGATGGATAGCCATCCCCAATCGCAATTCCTAAGCCGTCAGCGTTGATTGTAGAGGGCTGTCTACAACACTTACCTACTAGCACAGCTAATCGCCCTAAGCCCTATTTGTTTGATTAACTAACTCCCATAGACAATGGTCTGGCATCTACCGGAGCTAGGAATTTTTGATATATGTTGTACACGTTAGCATATTGATTACGTACAAACAACTTGAATTGGAGCATTTATTCGAAATCCAAAGTTAGAATGCGGCGACGGTTATTGAGCTTCGCTTGCGCCTTAAGCGTATCATGGGCGTAGTCTGTCAAATGCGCGAACAATTCCCTTCCGCAATTGCGCGACCCCTGCGGGGTAAACATTTGACAGCCTATTTCGCTCAATCCATGATAACGCGGCGCATGAGGCGAAGCCCTGTTTTTACCGTCGCCTTACTACTCATGCAGAGGTTGTCGTATGTTATTATGCAATCACAATGGAGAAAGCATATAAACACACAATAGAAGTAATTAAAGACGAACTAAAAAAACAGGGGATGAGCCAACGACAATTGGCTCTAAAAGCAGGTATACAACCACCCAACCTCTCAAGGGTGATAAAGGGCAAATCTGCGCCAACAGTGAGCTATTTAGAAAGAATAGCCACAGCACTTGGAAGAAAGCTACAAATTTCCTTTGTTGACCCCTAAATATTATCTGGATCATAGGCGTGTCTGAATAGCTTTTAGCGATTGATATTATTATCATATATGATAATATATAGATAGTTAATATTTATCTTTAAAGCATATGACTAGCACTGAATTTCCACGAATAGCAACCAGAGACGAATTAGAAGAGTTGCGTCACTGCTTATTACAGTATCAGCATATTTCTGATCCTGTGCAATTAAATTTGGATAACGATTGGGAGGAAGAAGGCAAGCCGCTGACATCCATTGTGTTTGCTTGTCCAAGTGAAGGAGTAAGCAAAGAGGATACTAATTATCAAAAATTGATGATTGGTTATTGGGGTGAACAAGCTTACATGATTTTCGGGTGGCAAAACGGAGAATTAAAGCCATTACCCCCTGAAATTGAACACTTTGAGCGTTATTTATAGACCACATAGCGCCTATAACTGAAATGACAAACAAAATCCGCTTCAAGTTAATACGCTATGGGCTGAATTACGAATACGTTTTGGTCGATGAGCCTTCCATATTTGTTTTTAGGTTTTCTCTCAACAATTACGTATCCTTGTTTTTGCAGAAACGCAACGATTTTAAGTATCTTAGAGGGTTTATTCATGAGTAAATCATAGCATTTTACTAGAGGTGAATGCAAACGTAATTTGCCATAAAAAACGACCTATAGAAATTGTCAAATCAGGAGTTTACGAGAATGATATACTATCACCACTATGGCAAAAGCATCAGTCAAAATACCAGCAAGATTAGTACCAAAACTCGAGCAGTGGGGTAAACTTACTGCTGAGATTTTTGGGGAAATTCGTCAAGAAGAAGGTTTAGCGCCCGAAGGTGTGCCAAAGGATCAGCTTTGGTTTTGGTCGAAAGAATGGCAAGCCAAAGAAAAAGAAGCCGACCAAGCGGAAGCAAACGGTGACTATGTTGAATTTGAGGACGTGGATGAGGCTATTAATTATCTCAATAACCTCTAATGACCATCCGTTTTCTTAAACCATTCACCAAGGATTTTAAAAAACTGCCTGATAAACAAAAGAAGAAAGTCAACAAACAAATAAAACTACTTGCCCAAGACCTATTCCATCCTAGCTTGAATACGCGAAAAATGACGGGACACCCGGATGTTTGGGAAGCCCGGATTGATTACCACTATCGAATGACTTTCAAAATAGACAAAACGGTTCTTAAGTTACGTCGGGTAGGAACACATGAGATCTACCGAAGTCCGTAAAAATTTTAATCCTCGATGCGAAGCATCAGTGGGTGACCCGTACCCGCTGCTACAAATAACTACATTTTATTAAAAGTGCCAGACACTCATCAAAGACGAAAATCTGGCACAGTCACCTACTATCTCATGGTACACGAGAAGCGTACAAGCATCTTAGCTCTTTACGCACACATTCTACCGCATACTTAAATGCACAATGATTAACACCCAAATCCTCTATAATCGTCCCTGTTGAGACCCGTGTAGTTAAGGTATACAGTGCCAGCAGCCTATCTGGTTTATCAGCATATCTCTTAGCTACTTCAATCACTGGATCGAACAGTCCCTCTTTAATACATTCCCGCCAGTAATTGCGATTGGGTTCAATGGGTCGATAACTTGCCAATACATCCTGCAACCGTTCTAGCACTTGTTTTGCCCAATACTGTAAGGCAACACAACGAGGTTTGCGTCCCTTGGGCTTGTTTATTCGCAGTCCGGCAATACGCCCTGCATCAACTTGACTAACAGAAGTCGTGATGAAGTAAAGTGCAGATAACTTTTTCAGATTATCACCACACCACTGAGCAACCTCTTGAATAGCATGGGCAATATCCAAGAACAAATCGACTTTACGGGTAAACAGCGCATGTTGCCCATGTCCAGTTGATTTTAGGCTTGAACCAATCACAATATCAGTAATATTGTCTTCAAAAACCTCACTATCTGGTTGTGACCAATTACTAAATTGGTGATAACTTGTGTAGCGTTTGATGTAATACTGTAACGTTGATGATCCACAGCGATTAGCTACATAATCTGAGGCTGCGAGACGACTGCGCTCAGCCAAAAACTGTGGATCTTCTTGTAACACTTTCCACAATCGCAACCAACCTTGTTGTAGTAGATCTGGAATATGTTGCCGGGCAACTTTGCGAAAATAGACCAATTCTTTAGTGATGATATTGCGGATTGCATCCATAATCTCATTGAATGTTAGTGGTTGTGGATGCCAGCCAACTTTGAAGGTCTGTGACTGCTTATCTATTGGATTAGCTTCAAATGGAATGATTTTTGCTCGAATAGCCTTGCTCCAGTCAATTTCTGTGGTACTTTGAAGCATAGAAAGGTTATCCTTTCATAACTTGCAGTCGGGAGAATGTTGCTTGCAGGCTTTTCTCCTGACTGTGGTAAACAAAAATCCCCTGAAACAGAAACTCCAGAGGTAGTTCATAATTTACTTCATCGTCGGACAGAGTATTTTTCGGATGTTTCAAAGAGCGAGGAGGTTGAGTAGCTGAGATTGTATACTAGCAACAATCAGTTGCACAATGCAATCTGCATTTTGATTAAGATAGATTACAGTAATTGAGATCAAATAATGCCAAATTATAGAAAATCTACTCTAGGTGTATATATCCACTAACCCTAGTTAATAGCGTATATTGTTGAGTTGTGATAAAACGTAGTTACAGATACATTGCTTGTACTATTACGAGGAATGGAATAGCCCTTCGCCAGCCCCTGACCTTAGGAGTGCGTTAGTGTCCGATAAAAACCGATCATCAGCTTTTGAACGAGTCCTTAGGTATGCTTCTGCAAAATCACCTAAATATATTTCATATTCTCTAGCCTTATTAGGAATGGTTGCTCTTTATCCTAATATCCACTTACCACCTGAGCTTGCAGCGTTAGCTGGTGGGGTTGGAGTTGAAGCAATTGGTAACTTGCTTGACCGTATGTCAAGCCAAGATGAAGAGGATGAAACCCGCATCGAGGAGATAGTTGAAACAGTAACTAACATTATTAAAGAGACAAATGTTGATCACGTTCTCCAAAAAGGAGAATTTGTGTCTGCTTACAGGAAATTAAATCAAAGACTTAAAAAGATTTCTCAACAAAATTCAGTCCTATACACGCTTTTGAATCAGTTAAAGGACGAAAGTGAAGCAGGTACATCCGATGGTGAGAGTTTGCGAAATGATGTTGCATTGTTGCTATCTTCGCGTGGATACAATGTGGAACAGAATGTTACTCTAGGTACAAGCTTTTTCGAACTTGTTGCTAGGCGTGATGATCCTTTGGAAAAGCTTCTGTTTGTTGTCGATTGTATTCCATCACACAGTCCAATTACAGAAAACGAGGTAAAGATAAGTTTAGCGAAGGTATTGAATGTAGTTAGCACACAATATCTTGTTAAACTGCTAATTATCGTTACTACAGACTATACCAAAGATGCTCATTTGTTTGCAGCATCGAACCCAAATATTGTTCTAATGACTCTTGAAGGACTAGAAAACCAATTGATTGACTTTGGAAGGTATGGTGAAAGCTACATTTACAACTACGAAAAATCACTTGGCATATTTAATGAAGGGCATTTGCATCAACATTATGTTGAACTGAGTGTTAATTCCGACAATGGTATAAAACGCTCTATTTCAGGTGCGTTCTTCGAGTGGTTGGGCGATAGTTCCAACTATTTGCTGTTCTTGCTTGGTGACTATGGATCAGGAAAAACATCATTTAGCCGCCGCACCGTTTACAAATTATTATATGACCGATATCGAGAAGAAAAGTATCAAAGATTTATTCCAATACTAATTAATCTAAGAGATTACAGAAACATATTTGATATAAAACACATCGTACAAGATACACTCCGTAATAACTACGGAGTTGAGGTTCACTCATTTGCTACATTTGAAAGAATGTGTTCAAGTGGGAAAATACTGCTATTTCTTGATGGGCTAGATGAAATGGTTGAAACATCTGATCGGGCAACGACAATGAAGATATTTGGACAAATATATCTTTTGACATCTCTTCAAACCAAAGTTGTTGTCACATGTCGTTCAAATTATTTTAGAAATCATCGAGATATTATTGAAGCTTTGAGAAATCTTAAACTAGAAATACCTGTTGAAATGAATTCCGATAACTACTTGGCGACGCTGGAATTCGAAGGTCAAGGCAAAATTCTATATATTCACACTCTTGATAATGATCAAATATTTGAGTTTATTAGTAAGCGTTTTGGAGTTGATGCTGAAAACATTGTTAAACAAATAGAAGCAATACATGATCTCTCAGACCTTAGTAAACGTCCTGTTTTACTTGATATGATCTTATCTACACTTCCACGACTTGCAAATGAAGCAACAGAGATAAATTCTGCCAGTTTGTATGAACACTATACCAATAAATGGGTTGTTCGGGATGACTGGCGTGTTAGTTCAGCTTTGAATATACGACAATATTTTTGTGAGCTTCTAGCATGGGAGTTACATATTTCTACCTTATCCGAAAACTATGAAATATCGTATCCCCTGCTTGAACAAGCGATGGAGTATGTATCAACATCTATAACCTCTGACTTAAGTCAGAGTGAGAAACTGCATAATGATATTCAAACATGTTCCTTTCTAGTTCGTGTTGGTAAAGGGGAATTATTCCGATTTGCTCACAAATCGTTTGCTGAGTACTTTGTTGCTAGAAAAATAGCAAAAAGTTTTGTTACAGGTGATGAGCTTGACTTAAGAGGTTTAGAGGATTTAGTTGAAAAAAATGAATCTACTAGTGCTAATGACAACAATGAAAGTGTCAGCCTCAGCACAATTCTCAGCAAGGGTCAAGCCTTTCGCATTAACGATCCGTTTTTGCTTTACGAACGAAGCATGTTCCAGGAGACACAACAGCATTTCTATTCTCTAATAAGATCCATTGAAATGGATACCATATCTATGGATATTAAACGCTTCAGATGGGGGGGCGGAGGTCGCGATAGCCTAGAATTTCATATAAGTGATAGACTGTCTCGGTTTTTTAAGTCAGATAATATAGTCAAGGAAGCAAATTTAAGTGAAGAGATTGCAACATTTGCTATTGAATACTTTGACATATCAAACATTAATTTGCAGGAAATCACATCTAAGCAATTGTCAGACGGTTCCATACATATTCTGAGTGAACTATTTAGAAGGAATAAGTCAGAATCCTACATCAAGAAAAATAAAGAATATATCCTAGACTATCTGAAACAAGGTGGCAGCGAACAACTCAAGGCTGCTCTGGCAGCTTCTTTGGCAAATTGCACAAACTTGATTGATGTGACATTAACAAAACTATTGTATGAACTGTTGGAACCAGATAGCTGGAGCTACTTTTTATTTACAGCCGCGGGCAATAGTTCAATTTCAATGGATTTATTTGACAATTTACCCGATATTGCTGAACTTAGATTAATAGACAGAACTATATGTGCTTATGGTATTCAAACCAGAGCGCCTAGCGATTCCAGTATTGGCATAACAAAAACTTTAGTATTTGATCTACTTACGTCAGAAGAAAATAATGAGCAACAATTAGGTATCAGTTTAATTGACTTACTAAGTTTGACATTCAATGAAATCGTTGAACTAGCGTTTAATGTCCAAAAATCAACTGATTCAGTCGATATCACAAAACGAATACTTGGGCATCTAGGTATCTATGATGATGAAAGATCACTTAAGAAAATGCGAGTACTTTCAACAAAATTCGAAGACAAAAGTATAAGGCAAGACATATTAAGAATGGAGCAGCAAATACGTTCCTATTCTGCTGAAAGTAAAGGTAGAAAAAAATGGAAGCATAAAAAAGGGGATCAATTGAGTGAGAAAATCTGGAATATTTTGGCACACAAATAGCTAAAAACTTCTCTCTAACTAGAATATTGACAGATTCATTCAACTTATAGGACATGCTCAGAAATTATGTTTGCCGAGTAGCGAGAATTATGTAATTGTGCTACAAAGAGAGTAGTCAAGTGGGTTATGTCGCGTTTTGCACATTGTGCGACAATAGACTTCATTCATCAACTGTAATCAATACATAAGAGTAATAGTCTGCATTAGGTTAAAATCGTGAAGTTAATAAAAATTAAGATTAGAAACTTTCGGCGTCTTGAAAATGTTGAAATAAACGTTGAAGACGGGGAGACTGTGTTTGTTGGTCCTAATAATAGTGGCAAGACCTCTGCAACAACTGCTTTTCGTCTGTTCTTAGTGCGACAAGACTTTAAGATACATGACTTCACCGTTTCAAGGATTGCTGATATTGATATATTTGGTAGTAAACCACCAGAAGAATCTCATCCCCTTCCAACTATTGAGTTAGATTTGTGGTTTTCTATAAATCCTAAAAAAGATAAATACGGGAGAGTATCCGGTCTTTTTACAGAAATTCCAAATAAGTTAGAAAATATTCATGTAGTTGGTATACGTCTGAAATACAGTGTTAAAGATGTTGATAAGCTAAGAACTGATTACAACGATGCGAAAAAAAAGGATCGTACAGGTACAATTAAATCTTTATCTCATTATTTATCTATGGCTAATAATCTAAACAACCATTTTGAGATAAAGTATTTTGCGCTAGATCACCACGAAAACGAACACCCTAGATCCCCAAGTGAAGGTAAGAAATTAATCAGATCACTGATTAGAATAGATTTTATAGATGCACAAAGAAATATGGATGACCAAGAACTCGGAAGAAGTAATCGCTTGTCATCAGCGTTTACAGAATTCTATAAGAAAAACCTTGAACAAGCTGAAGTTAGTGAAGAAGCAAATAAAGTAATTGGCGAAAATAACCAGAGTTTGACTGATCATTATGAATCACACTTTGGGGGGTTGATCGAGGTAATACACGGACTTGGCTTTCCATCAATTAACGATAGAAAAATGCAACTCATTTCTTCTTTAAGCCCAGAAACTTTACTTCAAGGAAACACAACATTGCTTTACGTTGATGAGGATTCAAAACATGAACTCCCAGAAGCATACAATGGACTGGGGTTCAAAAATCTCGTTTATATGGCGATACAGGTTAGTCATTTTCATACTCAATGGATGCAAACAAAAGAAAAACGTCCACTTTGCCAAATTATTTTTATTGAGGAGCCAGAGGTTCATCTTCATGCACAAGTTCAACAAACGTTTATTCAAAACATCTGGAAAATTGTAAACGATGCATCAACTAAAGCCGACGAGCCTCATATGGTACCGCAAGTTTTTATTACCACCCACTCGTCTCATATTTTAGACACAGTAGATTTTGGAAAAGCGAGATACTTTAAGCGCTGTGGATTGGAAGGAGAGCCTCAATCATCAGTTACAAAGTTAAGAGCCTCAAAGGTAATGAACTTGCATGAATTTAAAACCGATGTGTCTAAAGGTGAAAACGAAGATGAAAAAAAAGAAGCACTAGTATTTCTAGAAAAATACTTGGAACTAACCCATTGTGATTTGTTTTTTGCTGACGCTGCGATATTAATAGAAGGTACATCAGAGAAAATACTGTTGCCAAAAATGATTGAGAAATGTGCGCCCAAGCTTAGAATAAATTATCTTACGATTTTAGAGGTTGGCGGAGCTTACGCACACAAGCTAGCAGAAATTCTCCACTTCATAGGATTACCATACCTTATCATTACTGACTTGGACTCTGTTGACCCAAGTGATAATGGGAAAGCCTGTAGGGCTGATACACAAGGTGCCGTTAGCTCAAATGGAACACTAAAACACTACTTGAAAAGAGAAATTATTAGCGACCTGATGAAGCTCAAGCACGAAGAGAAAATTTTGAATGAAGGGGGTGGCTTTATTGCGTTTCAAACCCCTACTCAAATTGGAACTAGTCCCAATTATTTTCAAGGACGCACTTTTGAAGAGGATTTTATTTATCGAAATATTGATCTTGTTAGAGACAATAAAATTAAACTTAATTTTGATATCTCAACTGAAAAGGGTTTAGACGATGAATATAAAGCTATTTATGAAGGGGTACGTTCTTCACTGAAAAAAACCGAATTCGCCCTAGATGTTGCTACTACTATAGTTGATTGGACAACACCTTCATATATCGAAGAAGGCTTGCGTTGGCTTGAGAAGAGAATTGCTACACAAAGCTAATAAGTCAAGGTTTTAGAACAAATGCAAAAAATAAATCTAACAGACACAGACAGTGAAATTCGTAGTTGCATAGACAACAAAAACAATTTTGCCGTTATTGCAGGTGCGGGTTCTGGAAAAACAACATCATTGATTAGAGCACTAGACTATTTGCAAGAAAAAGAGAGTTCTAAGTTTATTCGCGATGACCAAAAAATCGTTTGTATTACTTATACCAATCGAGCTGTAGATGTTATTTCACAACGGCTTAATTGGAATGAGGTTTTTTGGGTTAGCACACTCCATAAATTTCTATGGGACAATATACAGCAATTTACCTCCAACATTCGTGAGGTTTTGGGTAAATCACTTATCCCAGAACAAATCGAGAAACAAAAGAAAAAAGATAATGGGAAACAAACAAAAACAGCTATTAAGGCTAGAAAGCGTATTGCCTTATTACAAAGTGATCTTGCTAATCTGGGTAACGTCAGTAGTTTTGTTTACACTGATGTAAATTACAGTAATTACCAAAAAGGCGAGTTAGGTCACGATGATATTATTGCCATAGCATCTCGTATAATCAGTGAAAATTCGGTTTTTCGTGAAATTCTTGGTCAAAAATACCCATTTATTTTTGTTGATGAAGCCCAAGATACCTTTAATGAAGTTGTGATTGCACTTAACAAGATTTGCGAGGGACAAGGTTTGCCAGTCGTAGGCTATTTTGGTGATCCTATGCAACAAATTTATGATAAGCGTGCTGGTAATTTTGCTGTACATGAAGAGTTAAAAGTAATTCGAAAAGAGGAAAACTATCGTAGCTCGGTAGAAGTAATTAATTTTCTAAATACCTTCCGTACTGATATTAAACAGTTTCCCGCAGGTGAAAATAGTTATGTTAATGGGAGTGTTTTAATAAGGCTGGTGCAGGCTGAGGAACCTCAAAAAGGGCGTAAATATACAGAGGAACAGTTGATTCGTACATCTGATCAGTTTGATGAAGCAATTAAAAGCTGGGGATGGCAAGACAATAAAGATGCAAAACATCTTTTTCTAGTAAGACAAATGATTGCTAGAAGGTTGGGATTTCCAGAGCTGCAAGAACTATTTACTGGTGATTTCGCTTCTCAAAAAGCTAATCAAGATTACGAGCAAGGTGAACATTTTCTACTTAAGCCTTTCCTACGTACTTTGTTCCCTTTGGTTCAAGCATCAAGGGATGAAAACACCGGACGCTTATTGGATGTGTTGAGAAATACAAGTCCTGCTTTTGATCCAAGTGGGGTTAATTCTGCAAAAACACTTGAAGAGATGATAAACCTTTCTAAGGAAATAGTGCAAAAACTAGTTTCTCTATGGGACACTGAAACTCTTGGTGGAATTTTGAGATTTGCTCAAAATAACAACTTGTGTCAGATTTCTGATCGCCTTTCAGCCCATCTTGATCGACAACCTAGAAATGAAGAATATGATGAAGAAATTCATTCTGAGGAAAAGAGCGATTGGCTCGTTGATAGCTTCTTACAAAGAGATACGGTCGAAATCGAGGTGTATGCTAAGTTTATTGATGAAAGTACACCTTTTAGTACTCAACATGGCGTAAAAGGTGAAGAATACCCCGATGTCATAGTCATTTTTGATGATGTTGAGGCTTCATGGGATCATTATAAATTCACAAAGACTTTGACGCCTAACACGTCTGGTGAGCCAACTGAGGGGCAGTATGAGAGAAGTACAAAACTAGCATATGTTTGTTTTTCTAGAGCAAAAGAAAATCTGAGAATTCTGCTATTTACTCCCAACCCCTTTGAGGCAAAGCAAGAGTTGCTAGATAACGGATTATTCAATGAAGAACAAATCGAAGTAGTAATGAATAAATAGGCTTGCCTCTTGTTGGGCTAGCTTCACCCTCAAATCGGTATAGTAAAGGTAAATCAACTTGCCCTCAAAATCATACTTCGACTACTACACTAACACTCTTCAAAACAACAAAACAGGATTAAAGCTAGTTCTAGGTGGCACAGGTCTGGGGAAAACAAGCGGTATCCTGAAAGTAATTCAAGAAGCTGATACTGATGGTCGTAAATTTATCTATATTGCTCACCGTAACCAATTACTTGAAGAAATGGCTAAAGAACTAGAAGACTTGGGGATTGGTTATGCGTGGGTTTTAAGCAACCCAGAAACGATAAAAAAGATTATTTTTGATGAAAACTTATGGTATGAGTTACAAGACTTACTTTCATCACCTGTTATTTCAAGTGTTGTAAGTTCATATAATCGCAACAACCCTTCCTCGCAAATAGACCTGAATAGTTTTGATAAAAATCTAAAGTATTTGCGTGATCTACAACCTCACCAACTTGCTTATACCGAATTTGAAGACAATCCCAATGTACGAATTGCAAGCAGGGTAATCTATACATTTCAAACGATAATGACAACAGCAAGTGAAATGGGAAGTGATGTACTTAACGAATTACATCAATCCACTGTCATTCAAACACTTTTTCCATACATTAATTACAAAAATCGAGACGATGTTACAGTGTTGCTTATCACCTTACAAAAAGCGTTTATGGGCTTTTTCGATGGTAGCGCAGGGATAAACATCACGAAGCTATCTGGCAAAAATGGTAACAACATCGTTTTTCTTGATGAGTATGACTTTCTTGAATATGAGTTGATCCAACGTATTTGTAGAACCACACACATTCAAGAGCCTTTCCTTTTTGTTGAGGAGTTTTATCGTGAGATGAAACGGCATCGTTTGGTTAGGGAAGATTATCCCTTACCAGCAAGTGTGCCTAAAAATTTAAGAGGACGAATTACAAGCATCACTGATTTAATTGACGATCTTGCTATTAAATACCCTGAAATTAACCTCTTTACGTCCCAACTAGACGAAAGCAGGGGCGTTGTATTTCAAACGAGCCGGACACTGGTGCATAACAGATTGTTTTTGAAAGAAACGGAGCGTTCATTTGAGGTTGTAAACGAGAAGCCAGAAGAAAAATCAATAGACGCTCTAGTATTCTTTAAAGCAATTCGCAAGGCTATGTTCAAAATACTGTTTTTGATGATGGAGCTTAAAGACAACCATCCGGCAATATACGCTGAACTAATGCGCCAAACGTTTCGTACAAGTAGTTTCAGAGATGATATAGAGAGTATTACTCGATTGCCTCGTAAACATGAAATTCAACAGACCAGATTTGATAACCTTCTTGATGAAGGTTTTGGGATGTACGAGATACATGAACTGGATCAACAAACAGACCCCGATGAGATTGAATTTAGGTATTATTCAATATTCATTACACCAGAAAAGCTCATTAGCAAACTAGCCCAAGACAACCTTGTGTTTGGTTTATCTGCTACCGCAGACATGCTTCGTATTGTGCATAATTTTTCTGATGAGTGGTTTCGCAAACAAGGGGAAGATGGTTTATTAAACTATATTGAAGTTTCCTCGTTGGACTATGAAATTATTCAAGGACGAAACAATGAAAAGAGAGGAGTTAGAAAAAACGCTATTCGGGTGGTCAGGGCTAATGAGTTAAATGAACAAGACCATTCGGCAATCTGGGATTTTGTTGAGAATGCTGTTGCTCAGTATTTGGGCAATGAGTTCCAGACTGACCGGATACGGTACTTTTTTACTTCATTGGTGTGGATTGTTGAAAAGCAATCTAACAGACAAATCGACCATGATAGTCATCTGTTGTTTTACAACTCTTTTGCACAGGTGAAGCAGTTATTTGAAGAACCTGAGTTATCAAACAGTAAATGGTTTAAGTCTGAGAAAATATTGATAGATACATTCCCAGACACATATCGTTTAACGTTCTTTGACCAAGACATAATTGTTGTCTTTTACAACGCTCCGAACGCAAAAGTATTTCAGCATAGAGATAATGAACAAATCTTCAATGAGTTGTTTTGGCAAGGTATTCCCGTTGTTTTGGTAACGCAATACCCATCTGCAAGTAATGGGGTCAACATACAATACTTGCCTCGAAAGGGTGCTGCAAAAAAGAGTGACATCTTGAATGTTCACTTGTTAGATGCACCGTACTTTTATTTCAATAGACGGGATAGTAGTGTTCGCACAAACTACAGTGAGTGGATAGCTCAGGTAAAAGAAAACATTTGGTATCTGGCGAAGCTCTATGAGAGTGGGCATATCAGTTATCACAAATTCCGTGCAGCACTTGAAGGTATCCAATACGAAGACTTCAATGGTGAATATCGCACCCTTGCCGAAACAAAACGGGATTATTTTAGCAATCAAATGGCTACATTCATTCAAGCATTAGGAAGAATAGAACGGGCATGGCATCAGGTTGATAACCAGACTATTGTGCTTGGGAGAGAGGTTTGGAAGATTTTCCGTCAGTTCTGTACTAACCCTAAGTACAAAGACTTGTACGAAGAGCGTCTGAAAACATCTTCCAATAACTTGATTGATGTTTTTGACCAAATTATTGATCAAACAGAGACAGATATAGAGTTTGAAGAACTCTACAAAGAAGAACGCCTTGCATCACGAAATGACTTATGTGTTAAACGAGTTGGTGACCTCTTAGAGCGACTTAAACAAGTACGTGCGGGGAATAGCGATGAGGAAGCCAAAGAACACTGGTTGAAGTTGCGTGAGTTGGCATTAAGACACGATTTTCTTGATCCTTTGATGACCCATCAAAAAGGGTACGCAACAACATTTCATGCTGATTTTACACATTTCAGAAACGGTAAGATGTTTATCAATAAATCCCATGAGCTACTCCCATTTGACACCTCACAAGGTGCAGATGTTGAGGAATGGCATTTGGATAGTCTTTACTACCTAATTCGTCAAAACCTGACTATTCGTAATTACTTTGCTATGAAAGGTTATGAGTTAGGGTTTAATAACACAACCCAGAAATTCTTTACACCCTATTTCCATTTAGCCGTATTAGCAGGCGCTATCGGAGAAGAAGCAATTCGGGCAATATTAATCAGCAAAGGTGTCACCCTCGATACTGAAATTGATGATCCGTTGTTTGAGCTTGCGGATTTGAAAATCGCAAACAAAGACTGGTATGTCGATTGCAAAAATTATAGTCAAACTACGCTGAAATATTTTCCAATAAATGATACTGATCCTGCTTGGAAACCTAAGCTGAATGATGAGGATTTTCAGCACATGGCAATCAGAAAACTCGAAAAAATCCAACAGTATCATCAAAGTGATGATTGTAAGCTGATCTATTTGAACCTAGCCAGTCATGAACACTGGAAGGGTAATTATCGGAAAGCTGATTTTTCGCCAGCAAAGAGTTTTGCCGATGCAGAAATCATTATTATCTCTGGTGTGCTTGACCGTACTAATCCATCAAATCTCACGAGTACCTTTAAAGTATTTATCGAAAACCTGCTACATGAATATCAAGGGTAATAAACACAGGGGGACACAATGACAAAGCCCAGAACGATGCGTACATCATCCATTCAAGTAAAAGTTCCTGATGATTACAAATTTTTGGATAGTGAATTTAAACTTATTCGCTATGTAGTACCAAAAAGACTGAAAGAAACGAGCGATTTTAGGCGTATTTATGCTGACGTTAGAGACCTAGTTTCACATCCCCATCTAGTTTTTTCGCATGATGAAGTAGATGGAGATGAAGTCGATGCTGTTTATGTTTTGTATCCTCACGATGACAAGCCTAAAACTATTACCTTTAGTGGTGTTGATGACGGTGGTGATATGCAACCTGACCCACTGGACTTTGGGACGTTGGTTGATGGTTGTGGCTTTCATGTCTTGATTAAACTCATGATGTCGGCATATTTTGACAAAGAAGATCAAGATATGTTTGTCGGGCGTAATGGGAAAAACTATGTATTTGCCAAGAAATGGACAAGAAGTCGTGATAAGAAAGAAGTGAGGGTTTGTGTTGAACTTAGCTTAAAAGGAAAGTCACAAGGTGTTTGGCAGGAATTCAGGATATTGAATAGCGCTGCAAAATTTGTTGAGAGTTCATCGCCAAATCGCTCTGCAAAACGTCGTTTTGGAGGTTTGTACGGTTTATCGCTTTCGTCAAATGGAAAAGCCCATCATATGCGTCAATTGCGGCGTGGCGAGATAGATAATTATACAGAGATAGTTTACGAGCATGAAAAATGGGACAAGCACCCAATTCAACTAAACCAACACAACTTGTCACGTCTAAGAGAAAGTAGAGGCTTTATCGTTCATAAATTCCAAGATGAATTCCTTGAATATCTAGACCTTTTGGGATTTGAATGTGATTATGTATTCCGCGATTTTTTACCCTTTGACGCAGAAAAAATAAATAATCAATTTTCTGTGCGAAACCTCCTCAAAGTTTTTGTACTTGATGAACGTCACAGTAAAGAAATTCCTGCCGAGTATTACGTAGAATTGCTCAGAGATTTGCCAGACGAAGTCAAAAAGAAGGGTAAAGAACGAATAGTGGTTTCGACATTTGGCGAGACAATAGATTTTATTCTGGTTGATCGTAGCCAACTTGATAAAGGGACACCAACCATTATTTTGCAAGACGCATATGGTACGGACTACAAAAAAGGCGGGTTTTTACACGAAGGAGAATGGGGTGATCCATATCAAGATATTTACGATAACCCTGAGTTTCGTCTGACACCGAAACAATTTTTCAATGTTAACCCTCATACAAACAATGATGAGGAAGAGACAAAACCTAAAAACGCTGAGGAGTATTTGTCCTATCCTCGTATTCAACTAGATGATTACGAATTGCGACTTAGAGTAGCATTAGCTCAATTATTTCTAAAAATGCTTGTGATAAAAGATGTCGATATTAGAGGAAATCTGTATGGATTTGAACATGATACGGAAACCTTGTTTGAGGCTTACGGATTTATTCGCAAGAAAACATATACCAATAAAGGAAACTTTACTATTCTTTTGTACATTGAAGATTATCAACTAAGATATGCCAATCTGGAATCACCCAGAGGTAAGGTGCTATTAAAGGAAAAATTTGGTCTAAATATTAAAGACATATCTCGAAAAATTGATGCGCGGCATAAACGTGATTTTGATGAAACAACCGATACCAGCACCCAACGTTCTTTTGACCTCATTATCTCAAAATATGGTTTAGTTGCTGAAATCGAGAACACAAATGAAACAATCTTGCCAGATTATGATGAAATCATAGCGAGGCAACGAGAATGGTATAAAGACCGTCCAATCGCAGAATTTAAACTTACTGAGAAATACAAAGATAGAGATGTTTCTGCTGAGATATTTGCTGAAATCCAACAATATGATAAAGAACTATCTCTTATAGCATATGACGGCGATGATGTTCTTTCATGGGATACACTCAAGAAAAAATTCAAAGAACAGATTGAAAAAGCTATTAAAATTGGTCGTTTGCAAAAACTCTATCGCGATATTGGCATGTTCAAGAAAGGACGTACCAAAGAGCTAAAAGTGGGTGAAGGCATCTGGTACTCTAATGATGAATTGGTTTATTTTGTGGGTTCAGCTAATCCAGAGCGTACAAAGCGACCTAAAGCAATTCTTGTAAGAAAATTCTTTGGACTTAGTGAAAATTTTGATTTTGATATTGAGTTGTTTATGGGAACATTAGCGGTCAAATTCATCAAACACAATGAATATACTGTTGTACCGTATTTTTTCAAACTCATAGATGTTTATGTTGAAAACGTGTTATTTTGGGAGGAAAAGTAACTTTGTTACTCTAGTATTCGGCTTGAACTACCCAAGCCTCATCAGTCGCTACAAGCCACGTTTGACGTGGGCGAATACTAGGGGCTGAAATGATAGAGGAAAAGGAGTGGTGTAACATGCGTTACTCACTTTTCATATCAAATCAGCCTTAATTGCCTGCTAGTTCAATCCGAAGATCGAATTTCGTAGGGACAAATCCTAGTTGACAGCGTTCATCACGCGATCAATGATCGCATCAGGTGCTTCACCGTAAAAACGGAAATTGGTTTCACCGTCTGTCATTTCTTGCCATTCTTCATCGGTAATTTCAACGGGATATTGATTCCGATTGGCAAAAACTGCTTTAGCAAGGTGGTCATAGACCACTCGACCAGAGGTGATCTGGTTTTCGTTGTATGTTGTGCCACCGCGAACGATCATCTGGGTTCCGTGATTATTGAACAATACTGTAGACATGATATTCTCCTGCCCTATAGGGTCAATTGTTTGTCGTATGGCAATTGGCAGGGTTAAGTACCAACTAGCAAACGACAAACGGAAGAGGGTCAAGGAGGAAAAAAGAGGTTTCTAGGATTTGTCTTGTTAAAGAGCGAAGTCTCCCAGAGGGAAACTATCACTTCGGCAAAAAATATGCCGAGAGGAAAGGAGTAAAAGGCTCTTCTCTTCTCGACATAATCATTGTTTTTGTAATGTGCCAGGCTTGATTAAACTGTATTGAGTATTACAGAAATTACTAATACATTTGTCAATACTATGGGACGTGGTTTTGGGATGGTTGCCTCTGGGACAAAGTGCTTATTGATCTGGGTAGCGCTCAATTTCATCAAGTAGGTTATCTCGTTCCTCAAGAAGTCTGTCTAAATGAGTGTTTTCATCTATCGCTAGGGCGGTTTCCAGATAAGGTTTAATTAATTCGTCAAGTATAGATAACTCAATCAACAAATCGACTTTTGACAGTTGTATGTCCGGTGGTGACGGTCTTTCTGATGATGGCATGGTGGTGATCCTACTAAATTCAAGCCCCACCATGCAACTTCACTTTGGAAATAGTACAATTGGCGCATTATTAACTCTAATATTGAGTAAGCATATGGATTTTGATGAAGCAATTTTAGGAAATCGGATAAAGCAAGCTCGTGACAAGAAAGGTTTATCGCAGACCGAACTCGCTAAAGCATTGGGGATAGGTCAACGTGGTATCTCAGAGTTAGAAAATGGCAAGCGTAAATTGGCTGTTTCGGAACTTCCTGTATTGGCTAAAACTTTAGATGTGCCTATCCTCTACTTCCTTGAAGGAACTATGCTTGAAGAGGGTGAGCTTGAAGGACTGTTGCTTCTCTACTTCAATGAAATTCGGAAAGACGAATTGAAAAAATCAGTAATTGATATTGCTCGTATTCTCTCCCAAACCTCATCTTAATTCTCTACCCCATTGTGTTTGACACGCGACAGACTATCCGATAAAATCATAGTGTATGATTTAAATTCATATGTGTAATTGAGTACCCCTAATAGTGCTAGAACACTACTAGGGGCAAAAACCACACTGAAACCAGTGTAGCGCAAACAAATGGTAACTCAGTGTGGCATCTGATGCGATATTTTGCTTTCAGATGCTTTTTTATTCATTAGCACAGGAGCATATGTCAAAGAAGCAAAAAAAGCTTTTAGAACCACATAAACCACGCACTGAAACACCTGCATTATCCGATGCATACAAAGCACTTATTTCTGCTTTTGTGCGTTCTCATATTCGTAAAAACAAGAAATAGGTTGTTCTCATGGTTAAGAGGTACAAGAAACAGACACAAGATAATACATTCCTTGAAGCAAGTGGTGAAACTACGTTGCCAACCAACAAACCCGTTGCAGTTTACTATCGACAATCTACCATTGCTCAAGTAGGAAATCTATCTACCCAATTGCAAACTGTCGATATGGTTGAACACCTTGTAAGTAAAGGTTGGAAACGCAAAGACATCATTCTTATTGATATGGATGAGGGCATTAGCGGAACTAAGAAGATTGATGAACGTGAAGGGATGAGTTTGCTTTATCGGAAAATCATAGAACAGGAAATCGGGGCAGTTGCTTGCGAAGATGAGGATAGATTGTTTCGCGACATAACCCAAATCGAGGTCAATATCTTTATAGAAGCATGTCGAAGTAATAACATATTGGTCATGACACCAACTATGGTTTATGACTTTGCCCATCCTCTAATGGGAGATTTCTTTATCAAACAATTCCGCTTTAAATCAGAAGTTGCTGCCGAGTACATCAAGACATTTGTGAAAGGCAAACTGCATCGTGCAAAACGACGCTTGCTACTTGAAGGAAGATGGGCAGGTTCTCGCGTTCCGCCGGGTTATATGATTGATGTGCGTAAGAAGCTGCAAGATGGTGAAAGAAACCCAAATTGGCGACGTTTTGTGCCATTTGAACCCTACGCTGAGATTGTCCGAGAATATTTCAATATCTTCTTGAGACATAACGGGTGTCTCAACTCCACATTACGCGAAATATACTATCAGGGTCCATTCTATCCTGATCCCAATATTTGCAAACCTCCTAAAGGCTATCGTACTGTCTACCCGATGCACAGGCACGGGTTTGGGTACTGTCCGGGCTACACTTCATTGAAATTGATGCTTCTCAATGCTGTTTATATCGGGCATTGGGTTTGGGATGATGCAATTTTAGTCTATGACAACCATCCACCGATAATAGAAGAAGAAATATTTACAAGAGTGTTCAATTTTCTATCCCCTGTCTTACTTGATGGTTCACCAAATCCAGATTACAGACCGTTCATTCAAAATCGCAGACCGACAAAAGAAAAAGACCGTGAGGAGGAACGTCCGCTATGTGAGGGCATGATAGGGTCATTCGATGGGGCTGAGTGGCGCAATGCGGGTATCGCTTACTTGTCATACAAAAAGAGATACCGTTATATCCTGTACGCCCGACAAAAGTTTGAAAACTATGAGTGGAGCAGGACTTCTGGATATATTGATGAAGCGGTCTCCGAGTTGCTAAAAGCCAAACTCGCCGCAACATTCGATGATGAAGTATGGGCGGAAGTTATCAATTCATTCTCTGACGAAGTAGTAGCACAACAAAATGTACTTGAGACTAAATTATCACATCTCCAAAAAGTGATGAATAACCTAATTACGAGTTTAGACACTCTCGATAACCCTATCATGATTAAGCGTGTGCAGGAACGATATGAGAAGGCTCAACAGGAAGAAAAACGATTGTTAGCTGAATTAAACGAGAGAGAAGATGAAGTCAAAATGATGGATGCAATCGCGCAAATTCGGATTGATTACCAACCTACATTGGATACATGGGATGAACTAGAACGTGATGAGAAGCGAACAATATTGCATACATTTTCAGAGCGTATTGAAATTAATTGCTCCGAAAAAGGCACTACTGTGATTGTTCATTGGCGAGACGAAAGCACAGAAAAGCTGGTACTGCCAAGAAGATCAGATGATCAAAATCTTGTGTTTTGGCTTGATGAAGATATTTCTGTACTCATTAATTTGATAAAGCATGATGCAACTCAAATTGAGATTGCTAAGACGTTTCCCAATCGAACTTGGGATGGTATTCGCCGCAAAGCAACAAAAGTTATGGGCAAAGTGCTTCAAGGGATTGACCCTAAGCCAATTATGGATACAGAAACCTATGAGGACTATCTTGAACGTAAAAAAGAAGGTTTTAAACCAGCAGATAGTGGCAGTAGATGGTCAAAAACAGACGTAAAACGATTGCGAGAACTTGTAAACGCTGATGCACCACAAACACAGATTTCTAAGGCGTTTCCCGAACGTCGATGGGTTTATATACGAACTAAAATCAAAAAGCTGTTCGGTAAAGTGGTTATACGGGATACAGGAATAGTGCAACGAAACGAAACGTATAGGGATTATGCTAAACGGGTAGGTTTAGATGAAACAGGTGAGGAGGATAACTCCTCCCCTATTGAAATCGCCGACAAAATTAAGGATGAAGAATACGACGTAAGCGGACGAGGTATAAATTCTACGAAGGATTTTCGAGCCGGAATCCGTGTCCACGCACTGTGACCACATACTGTACCTCGGGATCAGCTTCACCCAGGCGATCACGCAAACGACGCACCAGCGCATCAATTGCCTGTTCACTGACACCTTCGCCCATCGCATCGGGCCAGACTGTCTCAACAACATCTTCACGTGATACGACACCACCATCGTTCATGTACAATAATTCAAGCAAACGATACTGCGGCAGACTCAGAGGCGGGTCAAGCTCCAGACCACCGATAAACACCTGTCGCGATTCGATGTCAATTTTCATGCGACCCTTACCACCCATAGATGGAATCACATCGGGAATATTCCCTGTGACGGGGGCTGTAATTCCCGAACCAACAAAACGCAATCGCACTTTGAGCGCCAGATGGACTTCATCGCCATCATGAATTTCACGGATGCCCTCAAAACGGTTGCCATTAAGCCAGGAGCCGTTTTTGCTGCCTAAATCTTCAACTTCATACTGATCCTCACCAATACGCCGGAAAACGACGTGCTGACGGGATACCTGTCGCATTGGAATCACCATATCACAGGTATCATCGCGCCCGAGTACCATTTCTTCTTTTTCAAGTATCCAGTTGTGAGATGCCATTTCGCCATCAACGACGACAACGGCTGGATATTCATTCGTATCACTCATTTATGGAAACCTTTCTGTTTTAATCAGGATGTATGAGTTTGCTCTGACATACGTCCGTAAATCTATTATTGTTCCACTTCAGTGTTGGCAAAAGCTCTTACAGGGACAGGCACGTCGGCTGATTCGATAAATCCACCTGCGATACCTGCGGTTACAACATCAAGTCCCTGGTCAAGATAAATCGGCGTTGCTAGCGGGTCAATCTGTTGTACTGTCCCGGCGTTTTGTATCCGGTAATACGCCCGCACCCGCGATGTTCCCGCCTGCACCCCTGTTAGCTGATTAGCCGGAATCTCCACACGATGAACACAGCGTTGACGGGGACCCAGTATCTTAATATCAGTCGGCGGAAAACTCGTTTGCCCTTGAATGCGTGCGTTGGGTATCAAATTTTCATCATAATCCAGCGACGCAGTGATCGCTGGGGTGAAAATCAATCCGATACCACTACTACCCGGGTCATCACCGACAATCACCTGATTCGGATTAAATACAAATGGTACACTCCCGATTGTATTGTTAATCACTATGACACGCACAACCATCGGGCGAGTTCCATCATCCGGGAAACTGACAATCTCTGTGCGGATAATCAGTGCATCATTTGCTGCCCGTCCAATTAAAGATTGATGTTGAGCGCGGTCGGTTGCCGTGAGCACCTGTGTACAGGGTAAGCCTTCATCGAGGAAAGGAATCGACTCGGATACCAGTTGTGGCAATACATCGGGCGCAACAAATACAGTCAATAAAACCAGTATCACAATCCCGATAATTGAATTTGAACTGTCACCATCGCGTCTGAGGGCATCAATAATCTCTGCCACGCACTAACTCTCCTGCATCCAATGAGCAATTTCGTCAATCAGTTTTTCACGATTCATGTCTACTATATTATGCCACAGGATGCCATTGTCATGTCCTCGAAACCAGACTTCCTGACGACGAATAAAGTCATGGGTACTGAATTTGGTCAACTGAATCGCTTCCTCAAGTGGTAAATCATCTACCAGATGTTGCACCATTTCCCGATAACCCAGGGCACTCATCGACGGCAACTCCCGATTATAGCCCATATCCAGCAATCTGCGTACTTCCTCTACAAATCCGGCATCTACCATCTTATCGACCCGCAAATCAGCACGCTCATATAGGACTTCCCGTTCCATTTTCAGACCGATAGACATGATGCGGTAGGGCGGTGGTTTTTTTTGCTGCAACACACTGATTGGCGTGCCTGTTTCCATATAAACTTCAAGCGCCCGAACCACACGCCGCACATTATTGGGATGGATTTTTTCAGCCGATTCAGCATCCACTGCGGCTAATTTTGCATGAAATGCTTCAACTCCGATTTCCTCGACTTCTGCATTGAGCGCATCACGTATATCTTGGTTGGGCGGCACACGTGGAATCGACCATCCTTCTTCCACAGCCGTCAGATATTGCCCTGTCCCACCAACGAGCAGGGGCAGTTTCCCGCGTTCGATGACATCATCAATTGCTGCATATGCCATTTCCTGAAACTGAGCCAGTGTAAAATCATCATCCGGCGCTAAAAAGTCCACAAGGTGATGATCTATTTTCGCTCGCTCTACAGATGTCGGTTTGGCAGTCCCAATATCCATATACCGATAAATTTGTCGGCTATCCGCGCCCACAACCTCACCATTGAGCGCTTCCGCAATCTCAATCGCCAGTCCCGTTTTACCAATAGCTGTTGGACCCAAAATTATGATTAGTGATGGAAAATTTTTTGTCAAACTTGCTGTCTCATTCACTCATGTCTTTGATACTTTGCTCAATAATTGTAATGGCTTAATATAACCCGCCCGGAAGTATTTTAAGCCCCTCGCCATGAGGGAGAGGGGTTTGTGGGGAGGGTCAAAATTACCAGTCAAGGACATCCTCCACATGATCGATGATTGCCTGTCCATTTTTGGGTAGTGCAATACCAATCGCATCAATCCGCCATAGCACATCTTCTAACTCATGCTCATGGATATAATGCTGTGCTGCTTTGATCATTTTCTCTGCTTTATGCTCTGTGATATTCATAAATGCCTGTTGCGTCGAATTGCTACGCCGTGTTTTGACTTCACAGAAAATATAAATATCAGATTCCCTTGCGACAATATCAATTTCTCCGGCACGACAATGCCAGTTCTGCTCGATAATGTCATATCCTTTGTTTTTGAGATAATTTATAGCGATGGCTTCACCGGTCGCACCTGTTGATTGCTGCATATCTAAATCTTATGATGTTTTGTAATAATGATTGCGTTCTATAGAGTAATCAAACTCCAATAGACACTCTATATTATAAAACGCAGTAGGCTAAGCGTAGGTTTCATTTTGAAAATTACAATTTTTATAACATTTCTTTAACATACTCATTGACCTCATAGAAAGATGTTGTGAATTCAGATGACACTACGTGAAATACTTGCCCGTCTCGGATTAGCCTTCACAGGGATCGCTGTTGCAATAGGGATTGCGATCGCTGTATTACCTTACTTCTCCATGCAGGGGCGTGATGCTTATATTGATACTGATCTCGGTCTGGTAGAGTACACGGTAGGGGATAGTGACATCTTTGCAGCGCAATATGGCACAATCGCACCACCGGAAAACCCTCATGAAATACTAAGCGTACATCAACTTGCCTGGGATGCAGATGGATTTCGTATACCTGAAAACCCCTCTGAAAATTACAGTATCATAGCATTGGGCGATTCTTATACTGAAGCCTCCGGTGTCGCAGTCCCCTGGTCAGATATTCTGGCACGCGCATCAGGACAAACAGTGCGTAATCTCGGCTTTCGTGGCTACGGACCACAGGAATATGCTTTTGTAATGGAAGAATATGGCATTGCTGAAAATCCTGATGTAGTGGTGCTTGGCTTTTTTGGAGGCAATGATATAGCAAGCGCACTGCCTGATAATAATGAATTTGAACTGCCGTCAATTGCCCGCGATGCCATCACTCAATTAACCTCAACCGACGAACCCTGGAATACTGACCGTGATAACTATCAATATCCGGTAAACCTGAATTTACAGGGCGAACTGATTCCGGTTGCATTTCTCAATTCTTATGTCAACTGGAATAACATCACACAGGATGACCTTCGTGAATCAGCTAATATAGCGGCTGTACGCGAAACATGGCAACGCATCGACGCTTTAGCAGGGGATGATACCTGTTTTATCATTGCCTATTTTCCCACCAAATCTCAAATTTACCTGCCATACGTAGTAGAAGAAGATCGTGACCGCATCAATATCGGGCAGGTTCAACGGATAGCCGAACCCGGCGGTGAAATTACAGTCGCGCAAATCGAGCCAACATACAATGACCTCTTGCAACGTATCAACAACACACAAACCGTCCTCGCAGAGATTGCCTCATCGGAAAGTATCCCCTTTCTTGACTTAACCCCTGCTTTTGCAGAAGCCGCCGCAAATGGTGAAATGCTCTATCCATCATATGATACTCACTGGAATCAAGCCGGACATGACCTCGCTGGAGCGCAAATCAATCGTCTTATTCAGTTAAACTGTCCGAATATTTAGCAATTTCAAAGTCTAATGTTTGAAAATTCGTGTCCTTGCGCTAATATTCATCCGTTTACTTAACAATTGATAATCCGGTTTCCTAATGGGAGTTTGTATATGGAAATTACTATGATTCAAGCTGGCATCGCAGGTGTGGTTGCCAGCGTGATTGGTATTGCGTTTGCCTGGTATCAGGCGAATTTTGTTCTCGCACAGGACGAGGGCACAGACGAAATGAAACGGATTGCCGCCGCTATTCAAAAAGGCGCTCAGGCATTCCTCACCCGTGAGTACCGCGCCGTCGGCATTTTTGTTGCTGGCGTAGCGATTGTTCTGATTATTCTAAGCTTTGTGAGTGATAGCTTTCACTGGGCGACAACCGTTGCTTTCCTGACAGGTGCGATTGCCTCCGGTCTGGCTGGCTACATCGGTATGTATATCGCTGTTCGCGCCAATGTTCGTACCGCTCAAGCAGCATCAAAAAGCCTCAATGAAGGTCTGCGCGTTGCTTTCTCCGGTGGTACAGTCATGGGGACAATGGTGGTTGCACTGTCATTGCTCGGTGTGAGTATCCTGTTCATTGTTTTCACACAGGTCATCGGACTTGATGAAGTGGCTGCTGCAAGCGCACTGGCTGGCTTCGGTTTCGGTGGTACATCCATCGCGATTTTTGCCCGTGTCGGTGGTGGTATTTATACCAAAGCTGCTGATGTTGGTGCTGACCTCGTCGGTAAAACAGAAGCCGGAATCCCGGAAGATGATCCGCGCAACCCTGCAACCATTGCTGATAACGTTGGCGATAACGTGGGCGACGTGGCTGGCATGGGGTCTGACCTTTTCGAGAGTTATGCAAGTTCAATCATTGCGGCAATCTCACTCGCAACCCTGAGTAGCTCACTGCTTAGCGAAGTTGCTTATCAAGTATTCCCTGTTCTGGTTGCAGCAGCAGGTATCCTCGTTGCAATGGGTGCGAGCTTCCTCGTTCGTACTGAAGAAGGTGCAACACAGGAACAATTGCTCGGTAGCTTGCGTCTCGGTGTTTACAGCGCATCCGGTATCATTGCTGTGGTTGTATTCGCACTCGCCTTCTTCCTTCTGCCGGAAGATGCCTGGTTCGGTGTCGCACTTGCAACTGTTGCTGGTCTTGCCGGTGGTGTTGGTATCGGTTACTTCACCGAATACTTCACAGCAGACGCTTATGGTCCCACAAAAGCACTCTCCGCCAGTGCTGAAGGTGGTTCGGGTATCGTTATCATTCGCGGTCTCGCACTGGGTATGATTTCAACACTCGCTCCGGTCGTCATTGTTGTTATCGTGACCCTGATTGCTGTCCAATTCGCCGATCTCTACGGTGTGGCTGTTGCGGCTGTCGGTATGCTCTCAACACTGGGTATCACCCTCGCAACTGATGCGTATGGTCCGGTTGCTGATAATGCAGGTGGTATCGCTGAGATGTCGGACCTGCCTGACGAAGTTCGTGACCGTACCGATGCACTGGATAGTCTCGGTAACACAACGGCTGCAACAGGTAAAGGCTTCGCGATTGGTTCTGCTGCGATGACGGCTCTAGCGCTGATGGCAGCATTTGTTAACGCGCTTGACCCGACACTCGATGCTCAGAATGTGGTTGTACAGATTCTTGATGCCTCACTCATCACAGGGTTCTTCATCGGTGCATTGCTGCCGTATATCTTTAGCGCTCTGACAATGGTTGCAGTCGGTGATGCTGCCCAGCAAATCGTTGAAGAAGTTCGCCGCCAGTTCCGCGAAATTCCAGGTATCATGGAAGGCGAAAATGATCCTGACTACGAACGCTGTGTTGCCATTAGTACTGATAGCGCAATCAATCAGATGATTCTTCCCGGCGCGATTGCAGTCGGTGTGCCTGTGCTGATTGCTGTCCTCACATACTTCGGTGACGGTACATTCCTCGAATCTTATGTGAACGAAAATACACTCATCGGTGTACTGATCGGCTCACTGGTTTCAGCATTCATGCTTGCTGTCATGATGGCGAATGCAGGTGGCGCATGGGATAACGCGAAAAAATACATCGAAGCCGGTAATCACGGTGGTAAAGGCTCGGAAGCACACAAAGCTGCTGTTGTCGGTGATACAGTCGGTGATCCCTTCAAAGATACATCGGGTCCTTCACTCAATATTCTGCTCAAACTGCTGGCGATTGTATCCCTCGTGATTGCGCCACTGCTGGCAGATGTTGCTGACATGAAATCAATCGCTGATGTCGATAACGCTGTGACACAAACCACAGAAGATACTGATGCTGAACCTGTTGTAGAAGATGGTGAAGCAGTCGAAGACAGCGAAGACGCATCAGATGATGATGAAGCTGCTGACACTGAAGATGGCGAAGCCACCGAAGAAGCAGAAGCAACTGAATCTTCCGAATAACACCACAAATTAATCCCCTCACCTGATGTAGGGACATGATGTATCTTGTCCGGGTCAGAGGGCTTTTCCGACAGCATCACTCAACCGGGTGATGCTGTTTTGATTCACGGTTTATTTTAATCTTCTACACAGAGAATATCTGTAAAATAGGCAGCACTGAAACTCTGGAGAAACCACTGCATGAAATCTTTTCACGGGCTAGGTATCACGCTCGATGACTTACTATCAAAATTAGGTGACCTCATTCAGGTCATGGATATGCAAGGCAATCTGCTGTACGTCAACAATCAGTGGCTGAATCGCCTTGACTATACCTCTACACAGGTCGCTGAACTCAATTTCATTCATGATGTGGTTGAATCGCCGTTTCGCTCCATAGCAGAAGCCAATCTACGACAACTTTCTCACGAAGGCTATCTTGAAGATATAAAATGGATACTGAAATCTCAAACCGGGGAAGAAATCGCGATTGATGGGCATCTCATCCTGCACCATACCCCGCAACAAGAACTGATCATTTGCATTTTTCACGAAGTCACCGGGCGTCATCAAGCACAAACAGAGCTAGAACGCATCTTTGCAATGTCGGTTGATATGCTTGGCGTGACTGACTTTGATGGACACTTTGTGCGCCTCAATCCGGCATGGCAACACATATTGGGCTATTCATTGGATGAGATGCTAGGAAGAAAATTCGAGGAGTTTGTTCATCCTGACGATAAATCGCGTTCAAATTCTGCCGCAGTTGAATCGCAGGATTTTACCTCGGTACAAACCTTCGAGAATCGCTATCTCTGCAAAGATGGCTCTACAAAGTGGCTTTCCTGGCATTACATTTCCTATCCCGATATGCAGCAGACCTACTTTGTTGCCCGCGACATCACCGAACAACGTGCCAATCAAGAGTTATTGCAGGAAGCCCGTGACCGCTTACAGGCGATTCTTGATAATTCTGGCACGATAATCGGTCTCAAAAATCTTGAAGGTAACTATATTCTCGTTAATCAAGAATTTGCAGATGTTTTTGCCGATGGCGACAAAGAAGCACTTCTCAACAGGCGCGATATAGACATTTTTCCGCTAGATATCGCCACGACACTCCGCGACCATGATAAGGCAGTGTTGCAAAGTAAACGCTCACTCCAATTCGAGGAGAGTGTCATTACAGGAGAGGGGACTCGCACCTATCTAACAACCCGTTTCTTGCTTAATGATGCTGATAACGAACCCTACTCAATTTGCATGATTGCGAAAGATATTACCTATCGCAAACTGACTGAAATGCAATTACTTATGCGAAATCAGGCGATAGAACATAGTCCATCGGGTATTTCAATTGCCGATGCACGCTCACCTGATATGCCGCTCATTTACATCAATCCGGCATTTGAGCAGGTAACAGGTTATCCGGCACTGGAGGCTATCGGGCGCAATTGTCGCTTTCTACAAAAAGATGATCGTGATCAAGAAGGTGTTCACAAAATTCGTGAAACTATCAACAATCAGCAAACTGTAACGGTTGTCATCCGCAATTATCGCAAAGATGGTAAATTATTTTACAACGAACTGAGTCTCGCTCCGATTCATGACAACGAAGGCGAATTAACCCACTATGTTGGTATCAGTACCGATGTAACCGAACGCATCCGTGCTGACGAAAAAATTCACAAACAAAATGAAGATTTAATCGCGACGAATGCAGATTTAGCCCGTGCCCGTCAACAGGCAGAAGATGCTACTACGCAGATTTCCAATCAAAATCAGGCGCTCATCCTTGCCAATCGCGAATTAGGGGAAGCCCGCCGTCAGGCTGAAGACGCGACACGCCTCAAAAGTCAATTTCTGGCGACCATGTCTCATGAATTACGCACCCCGCTCAATGCAATTATCGGTTATACAGAGATTCAACTTGCCGGAATGACAGGTGAAATCACCGATGAACAAAGGGATTATCAGGAACGGGTCGTCACAAATGCCGAACATCTCCTCAATTTGATTAATGATGTGCTTGATATTTCTAAAATTGAAGCCGGGCGCATGGAACTGGTACAAAAAGATTTTACCCTGAGTGAATGGGTCTCAGATATTGATAATCAGATGCGTGTGCTGGCAGAAGCAAAGTCACTTGATTTTATTGTAGAGGTTGATTCGCGGATGCCCGACCGCATTTCAGGAGACCCGGCGCGGATGAAGCAGGTTGTGATTAATCTACTATCGAATGCCATCAAATTTACAGAAAGCGGGTCTGTCCACCTGACCATTCGTAAGCACGGGCGTGATACCTGGCATGTCATCGTCGAAGACACAGGTATCGGAATTGCTTCTCATATGCAGGAAACGATTTTTGAGGAATTCCGCCAGGTCGATAGCAGTTCCAGACGAAAATCCGGCGGTACAGGTCTCGGACTCGCCATCGTTCGGAAATTACTTCTGATGATGGGGGGGACAATCCGTTTAAGCAGTCAATCAGGGGAGGGGAGTATTTTTACAATCACCCTGCCTTTAGAAACAAACAATATGTCAGCGACAGATGTAGGAGACATCTAAACATGATTAGCGATAATGTCAATGATTGGACAGTTTTAATTGTTGATGACGAGCCGGATAACCTCGGAGTGGCACAAAAAGTCCTGAGTTTTGGCGGGGCGGAAGTTCACATCGCACGCAACGGGGTAGAAGGTCTGGCTGTGCTGGAAAATCTCAAACCGACCTTTATCCTGCTTGATTTATCCATGCCGGAGATGGATGGCTGGGAAATGTTCGAGCGTACCCGTGCGAAGGACGAATTTTCCGGCGTACCAATCATCGCACTGACTGCCCACGCTATGACCGGGGATAGAGAACGTATTGAAGGAGCAGGTTTTGATGGTTACATCGCTAAACCATTCCGCATCAACTCCTTCATGGAAGATATTCAAAATGCGATTAAAGCATTCAACGAACGGGACTGAGGACATTTGTGTAGGAGACAACATCTGCACTGTCCACAAAACTAAAATCAAGGTGAATTTTTTTCATGACAAAAGCTGAAAATTGGCGTGTCTTAGTGGTCGAAGATGAATTTGATAGTATTCAGATGGTCTCAAAAATTCTGGGGCATCATGGTGCAAAAGTTCATGTTGCCCATAACGGAATAGAATGCCTCGCAATGTTGGAAAATATCGAACCGACCTTTATCATTATGGATTTAGCGCTACCGGAAATGGACGGCTGGGAAACTCTGGCGAAGATTCGCGCCGACGAAAAAACGGCTCATCTAACAGTGGTTGCGATTACAGCATATCATTCAGTCAACGTGGAGGAAGATGCCCGTGATGCTGGATTTGACGCCTATTTCCCCAAACCATTGAATACAAAATCTCTCGTAGATCGGCTTGCAGAAGTAGTCGATAGCGACTAAAAATTCCTCAATCCGCAGGGAGGCATCTGCGTATGCCTCCGATTTTCAACTGGAAATAGACCTCTAGCCTACCTGATAACCATCTGATTGATTATCATCTCCGTATCCAATCACGGACTTTTTTGTTTACTTTTACGGGTATTGTAATTCCGGGGCTATGTGTAGGGACAACGCCTGCGTTGTCCGCCGGAAATAAAGAATCAATGTGTAAATACTTTTCACTGTGATGATTATTATACCCCGCTTGTTTCACACAATATGGAGATAAAACATGCTTACAATGACAGATGACGGTCCACGCGGACTATATTTTGAAGAATTCGAACAGGGTGCAACCTTAATGACACGCGGACGCACCATTACGGATGCAGATTTGGTTAATTTTGCCGGATTAACAGGCGACTACAATCCCATGCACACCGACGCTGAATATTGCAAAAACAGCTTCATGGGACAACGTGTCGCACATGGTATGCTGATTATGAGCTACGCAGTCGGTCAGGCATATCAACTCGGTATCTTAGAGCGCACAGTACTGGCGTTCCGTGCCCTTGAAGTTAAATTTAGTTCCCCGGTCTACATCGGAGATACCATCCGCGTACATCTCGAAGTCACTGAAACAAAAGCAGCAGCCCGTCTCGGCGGGGGGACAGTTGATCTCAAATTCCGTATCCTCAATCAGGATGATAAAGCTGTTCAAAAAGGCACGATGACTCTGCTCATGGCATCAAAACCGGAAGAAGAATAACAATTTTGTAGGGGCGTCAGCATTGCTGCGCCCTTCATGTTGCGCCTTGGTCTTGCACAAACTCCGACGCAATCCTCACTGTTTGAGCATGAATATCCACAATATCTTCAACGTTTTCAGCATATCCACCCCCCATTGTCACGGCAACAGGTAAACCTTCACTCCGGCACATTTCCAGTACAAGTCTATCGCGGCGTGCTAAGCCCTCTTTCGTGAGTGCTAATTTCCCCAACTTATCACCAATAAATGGGTCTGCCCCCGACTGATAAATCACTAAATCCGGTTGAAAGTGATACAAAACCCGCTCAACGGCGATTTCGAGTGTTTCCAGATAATCCTCATCGCCAGTGTTATCTGCCAGACCAATATCTAAATCGCTGTCGATTTTGCGAAAAGGGAAGTTGCGTTCCCCGTGTATCGAAAAAGTGAAAATTGTCGGGTCATCTCGGGTGACATTGGCTGTGCCATTGCCCTGATGCACATCGCAGTCAATTACGGCAATTTTTTCTGCTAATCCCTCGACTTGCATTGCACGCGCCGCTATCCCGCTATCACAGAAAACTGAATATCCCGCACCAAAATCAACTCCTGCATGATGTGTGCCACCTGCTAAATTGACTGCAACACCTTCATCTACCGCTGTTCTTGCCGCGCAGATGGTTGCACCGGATGACCGTCGCGACCGTTCCACTAATTCCATTGACCAGGGAAATCCAATCCGCAAAATTTCTTTGCGTGAGAGCGTGCCATTTTTGACTTTTTCCAGATATTCAGCGCTATGACAGCGTAGAATTTCTTCGTCAGTCGCCGCATCAGGAATGATAAAATTCGCTTCCGGCAAAATGTTTTCTCGAATAAGATGTTCCCGTAATAAGCGATATTTACTCATCGGGAAACGATGACCGTCCGGTAAAGGCAATACAAAAATGTCGTTATAGAATGCTTTCATCATGTGCGTGACAAACTACCTGATTTTCCTGTGACAATTGAACTCATTGAAACCATGCCAATCATGATATAGTAACAGTAACAAACTTAAAAACGATATATTGTTTGTCAGAACCATCTCAGAAGATTGATATCGAAGAGGGTGGACATTCAGTTGAGATAGAAGAGATTGAGACGACCAGCTATCAAAGATTGTTTGATAAAAAGTATGACAAAACAATATATAGGGTCAAAGGGCGCAAATCATGAAAAGTGAAAGCGCCCTTTGTAATTCTATAGCTTATCTTCCAATACCATCTCTGCCGCAACTTTACCGGATAATGTCACCATCGGCACGCCACCACCGGGATGGGTTGTCCCGCCTGCGAAATATAGCCCCTTCACATCTTTACTGCGATTGTGCGGACGCAAAAACACTGCAAATTTATCATTGGCTGATGGACCATACAGCGCACCACGCCACGCACCGGACATATCTTGTAAATCATCCGGTGTTAGAATTGTCTCTGTGCGAATTTTCTCCCGGATGTCAAAGCCTTTTTCTGCCAATTTATCCAGAATTAAATCACGGTATTGTTGCTTATTCTGTTCCCAATCATATTTTTCACTCAATGACGGAGCATTCACCAGCACAAACCAGTTTTCGCATCCGTCCGGCGCATGATGACTATCTGTTTTCGAAGTAATCGCCACGTAGATGGTCGGGTCATCCGGCGGCAAACCATCTTTGAAAATTGCCTCAAATTCAGCCGGATAATCTTCACTAAAAAAGATATTGTGATGGGCAAGTTGTTCATGTTCTACTTCAACGCCTAACAGCATGACAAATCCCGAACACGATGGCTCATAACTGCTCATTTTGTCGATTCGCTGTTGTGGCACATCATTAGCGGAGAGCATTTTCTGATAGGTCATTGCAACATCAACATTAGAGACAACAATCCGCGCATCCATCTGAGAACCATTTTCCAGCAAAACACCGGATACCCGCCCGTTTTCGACCAGAATTTGTTTCACACCATGCTCTGTACAAATTTCAACACCCATCTCCAGCGTGAGTTTTTCCATAGCCTTTGCAATCTGATAAATCCCGTCCTGCGGATACCACACGCCACCTGTTAATTCGACGTGTGCGATAACATTGAGCGTTGCCGGAGCAAGATAAGGACTTCCCCCCACATAAGTCGCAAAGCGCCCCAGCAATTGCCGTAATTTGTCCGATTGAACAAAACTCCTGATTGCGCCATTCATTGTGCGGAAGGGGTCAGATTGCATCATCGTCCAGGGAGGCTGTTTGAACATATCCGTAATTTTTGGCGGATGATTATAGATAAACGTATCCCCCGTAATGCGATGTATCCGCGCCGCATATGCCAGATAGCCTAAATAACCTTCAACATCCCGTTCATCTATATTTTCAATCTGCTGTGCCATTTTGCTGATGTCTGAACTCGCATCCAGCACAAAACCATCCGGGTAAAAATAGCGTGTCATCGGTTCGACAGGTAATAATGTCAGATAATCTTCTAATTTTCGCCCTACACTCGAAAATAAGTCCTCAAACACATGCCGCATCGTAATCACAGAAGGACCTGTATCAAATCGAAAGCCATCCTGTTCAACCTGATACATTTTCCCACCGACTATCGCATTTTTTTCTAAGATAACGACCTGATGTCCCGCGTGCTGTAGACGAATCGCCGTGCTTAATCCACCAATACCACTTCCAATAACAATGCTAGTTTTTTCCATCAGGTTATACCTTGCTTGCTGCACAATGAATTTCTATAAGATGCCATTCAAGTCCCCATCTCTACGTAGTGGAGAGGGGGATTTAGGGGGTGAGGTTTTTACCCAATTTACGACCCTTCCAGACAACGCCACCTGTGATGTGCCAGTAGATAGACTGAAACGCTATAATTGTGAATAAAATAACCGTAACAGGCATCCAGATAGTGTCAACCACACGCTGTCGTGTGAAATACGCTGAAATTGCCCTTAAACTCCATCCCGCTAGAATCAATACAATTGCCACGACTCGATACTGTGGAATGAATAGCAAGAAGTACGGCAGAAAAAACACCAGCCAGTGAAAAACTGTCCCGAGCAATAATGGGAAAACGCCGCCATATCCTGCGAGAATATTCTTCGCAAAACCATTCCTTACCGTCTGCCAGTTCTCATACATCCGTGTCAAAACTTGCCCGTTACCGTCCACCATGCGGATACGATAAGCCTGTTTTTTTGCTGCCTTTGCCAGCGTGACATCATCCAGCACATTATTTGCAACAACAGTATGCCCGCCGATAGCCTCATAAGTATCGCGTTTCCACGCCATCACCTGACCATTTGCAGCAGAAAACATGCTCAAGGGGGAATGATGCACCATCACAGTCGGCAGATACCCTAAAATCACCATCCCGATCAACGGTACTGTGACCCGCTCTGCAAATGTTTCCGTAATCTGCGTTGACCAAACCGTTAGCATATCCACATTCGATTGTGGCATTTGAGCAATCACGCTATTGAGTGCATCCGGTTTCCACAGCACATCGGCATCGGTGAAAATCAGAATATCACCTTTTGCCGCTTGCCCGAGAGTCTGACATGCCCAACTTTTGCCCATCCAGCCATCCGGCAATTCAGTTCCGCTAATAATTTTCAGGCGATTATCTCCCTGTGCGGTGTCCCGTGCGATGTCGGCTGTCCCATCTTCCGAGCCATCATCTAAGATAATGAGTTCAAAATTCTGATATTTTTGTGCTAAATGATGGGCTACCGTGTGCCCGATGACATCCGCTTCATTACGTGCTGGAATCAAAATAGAGACAAATGGCGTATTTTCAGGAATCTCATCCTCGCGCAATTTCGGGAAAATGAGCAGATTCATCGCCATCGTCATCGCGAGAATCACCAGCGCCCCGGCAATAATCACCAGCATTATTTGCATGATGAACCTCGTGATTGTAGGGACACGATGCATCGTGTCCGATATATTTTGTACGGGGCAAACTTGAAAATGGCATTCAAGTCCCCCTCTCTACGTAGTGGAGAGGGGGATTTAGGGGGTGAGGTTTGCATTCGTTCAGATTCGAGGTGACGTTTATTCATCTGTTTTCCCCTTCGGACGACGAAACGTAGGTAATTTCGTGATTTGCCCTTTGCGATGCGTATACAGAATCAAGCCCATATTCCCGAGCCATATCAGCAGGAGCGCCGTATCGCCTGACCGCGTATACAGCAAATAAGCCAACAAACTCAGCATCGTGAGAAAAATCGCCCACTCATCCTCATTGACCACGTAGTACCAGAAAACCAGTGTCACCGGAATCACCAATACCGCTTCGAAGACAATCAAACCAATCCAGATACCTGCTGAGATAGCAATCGCTTTCCCGCCTTTAAACCCGAGGAAAATCGAAAAGGCATGTCCGAGGATTGCTGCAAATGCGACAGGCATAATCTCCCAACCTGACCATCCCATCAACCAGTAGGGAATACCGACCGGAAATAGCCCCTTAAAGCCATCAGCAAGCAGCGCAATAATATAATGCCAGATAGTCCCTCCGGCACGCTTGACATTGGTTGCACCGGGATTACCGTCCCCGAATTTACGAATATCTTTGCCGAGGAAAATCTTCCCGACAATCAATGAAAATGGAATCGAAGCGATAAAATAGGTTGCAATCGACCAGGAAATAACAGTGATTAACATTTAATCTTCCCTTTTGATATTCGGGAAAAGAAAATAAGGTGCTTGCTTATTCCCGTGTGATGAGAATAAGTCCCTCGCCCTTGATGGGAGAGGGGTTTGGGGAGAAGGTGAAGAGTCATTGCTGAGTCTTTCTGCTACGCCAGTACGCTAAGCTCATGATACCACCCATTGCAATCGTTCCGACAATCGCGGGTCCAATTTGTTGCCAGATAACCCCCTGCCCGATCATCTGCAAAAACCAAACAATCCCATAAACGAATGCCAGAGGAAAGACATCCAGTTCATCAGGGCGAATCACTGCTGTCACAATTGCGGCAACCAGAAACCATCCGAAATAATTGATCCAGGGAATGCCAAAATAGCCTGATGGATTAGCCCAGACCCAGAAGCCCCAATTGACCATTTGCGGGTCGAGGAATAAATCCCAGACAGTCAATGCCAGCGCACTCACCAGAATAAAAGCAATCCATTTGATAGCCGAATCCCGTTTCCCGACAATCAATTGCGCCATCACCCAGGATGAGGGCAACAACATAAACCACGCCACTGGAATGACCAGCGGCACGCCCGCAATCTGAGGCTGTAGCGCGTCAGTATAACTATAATCCCCGAAGGGCAATCCCGTATTATGCCCGACAAATTCCGCAAACCAGGTGATAACACCGACAATCAAAAATGTGCGAATCGTCTTTGCCAATCCCCACTGTGATTGCACAAAATAGAAAACCGCCCCCGCTTGCAATACCGCCGCCAGATTCACCCCGACAGGTAAAATCTCATTCCCGAAGAAAAATTGCAACCAGGGCATCCCGATCATCAGTAACAACCACAACCCGAGCAATATATAGCCGGGTCTATCTTCGGATTTGACAGGGAAGGGGAGTTTCTCTTGAATGTCTTGAATCGTTGTCATTTCGTCACAATCATACTTAAATCACCGACCACTTCGAGTGCGGCGTTTCGTCCTGTTTCCTCAAAAATAACACGCTTGCTTGAGCGTTCCGTTAAACGTGCTTGAATGCTTGATTTTAATGTTTCATCGACCCGCTTGTGCATATCTTCTCGCTCAGGACCCAATAACAACCCGCCTTCAGCGCGAATCGCTTCGACTTCAAGCCCATATTTCCGGTTTTTTAGAGACCAGCGCACTGTTGAATCACTGACATCCACATACTCAATTTTAGAGCCATTATAGGTGGTAAACTGATACAATTCCTGCTCATGCCATAGCCCGACTATGAATCCTGCAAATGTTCGCCCGACATTCGGCACAGTCGCAAAGGATGCTGTCAGAGAACTGCCAACTGTGTCAAAGTGATTGCTCTGTTGCCAGATATACCCCGTCGGGAAAGATTGTCCCCAATCCTTTTCGATATAACCCCGTCCACCTGTGAAATCAATCTCCTGACCATATATATTAAGTGAACCTTCGATACTATGGTCAAGACTACAAATTCCATGATAACACTCCAAAAATGGCAACCATCCAAACGGACCCATCACACCGGGCGCAAATAGTGTTCTTTTCCAGGGATGCTGATTCTTGAAGCGCAGTTCGCCGATAATTTTGCCTTGCTCATCATCTATATCAAACTGAATGTGGTCTATCTGAAAATGGCTTGTACCGATGCTCACATCAAAAGCCATCTCTTTTGCTTGAAATGCCTCATGTCCGAAGCGATGATAACAGGCAGACCCCTTATTTCCATCCAGTACCTGAATGAAACAATGATTTTTCTCCGGGTCAGTGTTCTTGAAAATGCCGGGGATAAATGCCCATTTTTGACTTTCATCAGCAGAAACACACTTAAAATACCATCCCTCAAAAAACGGAGGCTTTTTCCCGTGCCCGTGATACCAGACCGGATTCATCACTTTATGAAAATAATTCACCTTCAAGCCCTCTAAACTATAAATTCTAATTTCGCATAACCCTATCACAGGAAAATGAGACGAAATTTAGTATTCGGTGTATTTGTTTTACTGAAAAATGATGCGTCATTAAATGTATTTATAGTAATTATTTGTAGTAACTTCGGGTGTCAACTCTTCTCCTGCATAGTAGAAATATCAAACCAAATTAGAGGAGAATCTCATGAACATCACCCGTCAAATTTCAAAATATGCCCGTCCATTTGCTACTGTGGTTGCTTTACTCACCGCTCTTCTGACTGCCAATCTCACGCTGGCGCAGGAAGACACATGCCGCGTTTCAGTAGAAACCAATGATACAGTCCGTGTCCGTGTTGGACCCGGTGAAAATCGCACCGCTATCACATTCTTAGAAGCGGATACTCACTATACAGTTACCGGATTCAATGCAATCAATGACGAAATCTGGTATCAACTGGATAGCGAAGAAGCAGCACCCGGTCGTCCGGTCGAAGAAACCTGGGTTAATAGTATTCAAGTTGAAATTCACGGCGATTGTGATGCCCTTGAAGAATCTGTCGCCCCTATCATTCGACCAATTGTGACATCATCTTCATCAGAAACAACGGACACGACATCTGAGGATGCACAGGAAAGCACTGAAACCGATGAATCTCACATTGTGGTTACGGAAGGATTCTGGCTGGTTGAATACGCCGCAATTACGCACACATCCTGTGAAAATGGCGAAAATGTGGATGTTTCAACCGTAGATTGGTTCGGCTATCAACCCGGATTTGTTGATGCACTCACGCTGACAGATACCGGCTTTTATCAGGGTGGTGCGGATTTCATACACATTGGTGATAATACCTATCACGCCACATTCTCGGATGGTATCATCACCGGAACAGTCTACCTGACAGTGACATCCTCCGGCACAATGGAAGGACGTTACATTGATAGTTTCGAAGGTTGTAGTTCTACGACCAACGTAACACTCACACTCATCTAAACTCTGAAATGACCTCCTCCAGCAGGGGGTCATTTTTGTTCATACACCCGGATCGAACCTGCTTCAAAAACCAACTCCCACGAACCCACATCATCAACCATTTCAGCAATCTGCGGAATATGCACCACACCCCAGTTTCGCCATAAATCATCAATGACCACGTAACGCGCTGACTGATAATCGACCGCAAAAGCATAACGATTTTCCGGCAAATAACCCGGTAGATGAATCGCATCCTGTCCGTCAGCAATCGCCGCCATCTGAAAATCTGCAACATGTGCATCAATCATCCAACCAATCGGCGCAGACGTAATCACTAAATCGTTTTCAACACGATTCGCATTGATAAAATCCGCAACATCACCGGCGTCATCGGCATCAATCAGAAAGGCATCAATTTCTGTGATGAATTGTCCATTTACCTGCTCAAATACCTGATTCACACTATATAGAATAGGAATAGCTATCAATCCCGCAACAATAATCTGTCCAATCGAATACTCGAAATTCTCGCGCACAAAACCCCACGCTTGGTGCAAAAATCCTGCGATACCTATCGCGATGAAGGGCAAAAATGGCAGCACATAATAAGCACTCAAACTATAGAGCGGCACAGTTCGTCCGACAAACACCATCGATAGAATTATTACAGCAATCACATAACGCAATTGCTTGTTTTCCAGCATCACCAGACCGATAATGCCAGCAATCCACCACCGATCCTGCAAAAAATAGAGATAATTTCGATTGAGCAACTGTATTTGTTGTAGAAGTGTCCCGCCGCCTGTCCGTCCGAGTGTATACCCCAGGTCAAATAGAAAAGCATCAGGAACAGTCATCATTTGAATGATTGCAAATAGCGCAAAAGGAATAATCGCTACAAAAATTGCAAATATAGCATCCCGCCAGCGAATCCCCGCAACCATAAATAGAATCGTCGGCACAAATGACCACATAATCACATCGGAAATACACCCCATCCCGATACATGCTGCACTCAATATCAACCATTTCTGATGTTTTGTTTCCCTATAGCGATAGTATCCCCACAGAATCATTAGAATGAGAGGCAATAATAAATTATAGCTGAAACCGAATCGGTTATAGAGAATTGCCTGTGGCAAAATCGCATAGACAGCAGAGGCACTCAATCCCAACCATGTATTTTTTGTACAATCACGCACCACAAAATAGAGCAGGGCAGTCGTGATGACACCGCAAACTCCGGTGAAAATTCTGAGAACGGTCACACTCATGCCGAAAATACTGAAAACCCCTGCAAGTGCAAACTCAAACAGAGGCAATCGTGCAAATAACAACCATGAGTCCTGAATCGCAAAATAACGAAATTTTCCGTTGAGCAAATTTCCTGCAATCTCAACATGAGTAGCTTCATCGGTATACCATGCCGGATTATCACCGACCTGCCACAATCGAAAATAAGCGCTCACACATAAAATAAGAGCAAAAATGAGAAAATGCTTATTTACGGGTTGGAAATTTCTATGCACCCTAAACGCCTTCTACACGTACAGAATAATAGCAAATGCGCTCAAACTAGCGCGGAATAAGCGCCCGGTCAATCATTAAACTATAGCGTTGCTTACTCACAGGGTTCTAAATGTGAGTTCATGTTTTACTTAGCAGTCCAAACTAATCTTGATGCGTAAGCTCAGAATAGCAAATCTAAATTCAGGAATTTGTTCGGGGATACGAATATGTTTGTGCTATATCACCTATTTCTAACCCCTTCAAACCTGTAGAAACACGCATAGCACACTTCTGCAAAACACCTTACACTAACACTTATGTTTCTAACCGGACTTAGAAGGGAAGAGGAATGTCAAACATCATCGTCATCGGTAGCGGATTCGGGGGACTCGGTGCTGCTATTCGATTGGCTGCAAAAGGGCATGATGTCACCATCTTTGAAAAACGCGATAAAATCGGCGGGCGTGCCTATGTTTATGACATCAATGGCTTCAAATTTGATGGCGGACCCACTGTCTTAACTGCGCCGTTCATGTTTGATGATTTATGGGAAGCCGCAGGTAAAAATCGCGAAGATTACTTTGAAACAGTACCCTGTGATCCCTTCTATCGTATTTTCGATCATAACAAACGGGTCTTTGATTACAACGGTGACGAAGAATTTATCCTCGGGCAAATTGAACGCTGGAATCCTGCTGATAAAGAGGGATACCGGAAATTCATGTCAACCACAAAAGAAATTTTCCAGAAAGGCTTCGTCGAATTAGCAGACAAACCCTTCTTGAAATTCACAGACATGCTCAAAGTTGCACCCGATCTGGTACGTCTGCAATCTTATAAGAGTGTCTATCGTTACGCATCCCAATTTATCGAAAATGACTTTCTACGGCGTTGTTTCTCCTTCCATCCTTTGCTGATTGGTGGCAATCCCTTCGATTCACCGAGTATTTATGCCATGATTCACTATCTTGAGCGTGAATGGGGCATTCATTACGCAGTCGGCGGCACAGGCGCAATCGTCAATGCAATGGGACGCTTATTCGAAGACATCGGCGGCACAATCCATGTGAATACCGAAGTTGATGAAATCATCGTCGAAAATCAGCGTGCAACGGGCGTTCGCCTCAAAGATGGCACAATCCACAAAGCAGACAATGTGGTCGCCAACGTCAAAGCGATGCTCTAAGCGCGTGACATATCACAACAAAGGGCGGCTCCTCTCGGGCCGCCCTTTTTCGTTCCACCACCTTTTTCTCTTGCCAGAAGTATCCCCGCCGGAGGCTCCCACGGCCTCCACTAGCGAAGACCTAAGACCTGGAGAACACCCCCGTCGCCGCC
>ENA-OWNT01000474-OWNT01000474.1-seawater-metagenome-genome-assembly--contig:-NODE-474-length-93453-cov-5.850936_pt1 | contig 93453 bp, 75 predicted proteins | sample MGYA00238136_ERZ651165 | MGnify/ENA primary metagenome ERZ651165 (study PRJEB26861, sample SAMN08777766) | seawater metagenome | isolation source: coastal seawater | place: USA: Florida | collected...
GCAGGCGGGGGATGGTCCGAGAAGGGTTTGTCGATCCCGTCGGCGGCCAGGACACCGCTGCCCCGGTTGACGCCGCTTATGGCTGCTGCGGTCAAGCCCTGACCAGGTTCACGGGCCCCCCGTGCACCGGGCCCGACCGCCGACGGGACCGACAAGGGGCCATCCTAGGCCGCCCGGAATCAATATTGGGCGGATCCCCGGATCGCCCCGGCCCGTAGACTCTTGATGATGGCTGAGCGCAAGCCCCAGCTCGATCTGCACCCCTTCCAGCGTGTTGAACGCCAGCGGTCGGCCCTCCTCAAGCTGGTCCGCGCGGGGTTCCTGATCGTTTTCATCACGACGGCCTCGCTCGCGGTGCTCAATACCGTCGAGGGCGACCCGGACCGGGTGAACGTCTTCGGCATCGCGATCAAGGGCACCTGGCAGGTGCTGCTGACGCTGGCGATCCTCATCGGCGGGGCCGCGTGGGCGACGGCGGGGAGGCCGCCACCCGAGAGCACCGTGGCCAGGCCCATGAAGCTGGTCTCGGCCGTCTTCAGGAAGGCACTGTGGCTGTCGGCCATCGACCGCTGGAAGGAGGCGTGGGCCTCCGCGGTTTGACGCTGGGTCTCCTGCCAGGCGGTGACCCAGGCGAGCTGGACGGAGGGATGCGGGGTGTTGGAGCTGGACATGGTGGAGACCTCACGGCGCGCGGGCTGGACCGGGGTAGGAGCAGCGGCCACGGGCGCCGGCTGAGAGATGGGAGAACGAGAAACAGGGGGAGCGGCGACGACAGGCGCTGGCTTCGCAGCGGCCTTCATTGGCGCCGGCGCGGCCGTCTTCGGCGCGGTGACCTTGGGTGCGGTGGCCTTGGGCGCCGACAACTTCGGGGCCGGGGTCACCTCGGGATTCGGCTTTGCCTTGCCCGCAGCGCCGTTCTTTGGCGGGTAGGGCTTGTCGACGTTGGTGCCGTCGATGGGAATCGCGATGCGCGGCAGGGTGACGGCGCTGGGGTCCTCGGCGGTCTGGAAGGCGCTGAGCAGGGCCTCCAGATCCATCGGCCGGCCGTCGGCGACGAGTGCGGCGAGGGCGTTGAGCAGGCTCTTCACACCGTGGGCACCCTTGCTGTCGGTGGCCACGGCGGTGTGGCCCTTGCGGCGCAGGATGCGGCCCACGAGCTTGGTGAGCACGTTGCCGGGGCCCACTTCCACGAAGGTGCGCACACCGTCGGCCCACATGCCCTCGATCATGTCGACGAAGCGCACGGGCTGGGCGATCTGGTTGGCCAGGCCCGAGCGGATGGCGGCGGCATCGGCCGGGTAGGGCGCGGCCTCGGCGTTGCTCCAGGCGGGAAGCGTGGGCGCAGACACCGGCAGGTCGGCGAGGAAGGCGCCGTAGGGGACGCTGGCGCCGGCCACGATGGGCGAGTGGAAGGCGGTGGCCACGTTGAGGCGCACCGACATCACGCCCGCCGCTTCGAGGGCCTTCATGGCCGCCTCGATGGCGGGCACCGGACCCGAGATGACCGTCTGCTTCGGTGAGTTGTGGTTCGCGAGAACGACGTCGGGGTGAGCGTCTCCGAGGATGCTCGCCACCTTCTTGGCGGGACCGCGAGCGGCGGCCATGGTGCCTTCGGTGGTGGCGGCGGCCTCGGCCATGCGGGCACCGCGCTCGGCGGATGCGGCGAAGAAGGCCTTGGTGTCGAGGGCGCCGGCAGCGTGCAGTGCGGTGAGCTCACCGTAGCTGTGACCGCCCACCTGAGCGGCCTCGAGGCCGACGCTCTGGAGCATGCGCAGGGTGGCGAGGCTGGCGACACCGATGGCCGGCTGGGCATTGTCGGTGGCAGTGAGGCGGCTGCCCTGTGCGGACTTGGCGTCCGCGTCGAAGACCGGCTTTGGGAAGACCGTGTCGTGGGTCGACAGACCGGCGGAGCGGGCGTCGTCCCACGCGGAGATGGCGGCGTCGAAGGTGGTGGCGAGGTCGGCGCCCATGCCCACGTACTGACTGCCCTGGCCGGGGAAGAGGAAGGCCACCGAGCCCTCGGACTCGCCCACGCCGTATCGCACACCCACGGGCTTGTTGTTCAGTGCCTTGGTGGGTGCCTTGTCGATGGCATCGGCGGCCTGGGTGAGCTTGCTGGCGAGCTCGGCGTCATCCTTGGCGACGATGGCGAGGCGGGCGTTGGCCGTGGCGTCGTAGGCCGCTTGGGTCTTGCGGGCGAGGAAGGGGAGGGCGGCATGTCCACCGCGGCCGCCCTGCTCGGTGGCGAAGGTGGCCAGCTCGCGGGCCTGCTGGGCGACTGCAGCGCCGTCTGCGCCCGTCACCACGACCATGTGGACAGGCAGGGTGTCGAGGCGACCCTGGCGGAGGGGTCCGGTGTACTCCTCGAGGGCGACGTGGAAGTTGGAGCCGCCGAAGCCGAAGGAGGACACGCCGGCACGACGGGGGTGGTCGTCGCCGCGCACCCAGGGGCGGGTCTCGGTGTTGATGTAGAGGCCGGTCTCCTCGAGCTTGAGGGCCGGATTGGGTCGGTCGACCTTGATGGTGGGGGGCAGGGTCTTGTGGTGGACGGCCATGACCGCCTTGAACAACCCCGCCGCTCCTGCGGCAGCCTTGGTGTGGCCGACCTGGGACTTCACCGAGCCCAGCGCGCACCACTGCTTGTCGGTCTCGATGCGGTCGGTCTCTGCGAAGACGGTGCGCAGTCCCTCGAACTCGGCGGCGTCTCCGGCCTTGGTGCCGGTGCCGTGGGCTTCGATGAACTCCACGGTGTCGATGCCGAAGCCAGACCGCTCGTAGGCCCGGCGAAGGGCCTTGGCTTGACCCCGGGGCAGCGGCGCGTAGACCGACTTTGCGCGGCCATCGGAGCTGGAGCCCACGCCGGTGATGACGGCGTAGATGGTGTCGCCGTCGCGCTCGGCATCTTCGAGGCGCTTGAGCAGGAACATGCCCAGGCCCTCGCCCAGCATGGTGCCGTCGGCCTGGTCGCTGAAGGGGCGCACGTCGCCGGAAGCACTCAGCGCGGGCGTCTTGCTGAAGCACATGTACATGAAGATGTCGTTCATGGTGTCGACGCCACCGGCGATGACGGCGTCGGAATCACCCAGGTACAGCTCCTGCACCGCCATCTGCAGCGCCGAGAAGGTGCTCGCGCAGGCGGCGTCGGTGACACAGTTGGTGCCACCGAGGTCGAGGCGGTTGGCGATGCGGCCAGCCACGACGTTGCCGAGGAGGCCGGGGAAGGTGGCCTCGGTCCAGTCCGCGTAGTGGGACGAAATCGCGGAAACAGCCTCCTGCACCTTGCTCTCGGGCAGTCCCACCTGGCGCAGCGCGTTGGTCCAGATGGGGTGCTGCAGCCGGCTCACCATCTCGCCGAGCAGCTCCTGGGCGCTGGTGACGCCGAGGATGCAGGACAGGCGGTTGCGGTCGATGCCCGTGCCGTTTGCCGCATCGTCGAGCACCTTCTGCGCCACGATGAGGGCCAGCAGCTGCGAGGTGTCGGTCTGGGACAGCAGGCTCGGCGGGACGCCCCAGCCCAGCGCGTCGAAGTCCACCTTGTCGAGGAAGCCGCCACGCTGCGCGTAGGTGCGGTCGGGGCGGGCCTTGTCCTCATCGAAGTAGTCCTCGATGAGCCAGTGGGTGGACGGCACATCCGTGATGAGGTCGGTGCCGGCGAGGATGTCGCGCCAGAAGCCGGTCGAGTCGGTGGAGCCCGGGAACAGGGCGCTGACACCGACGACGGCGATGGGGGGGCGATTGGAGGACATCGGGAGCCTCTGGGCTGAAGCGAAGACAGGTAGAGGAGTGGTCTGCGGAGCTCAGGCGAGCGGACGCGGACGGAAGGAGAAGGCGGACTGGGGCACGGCGACGCCGGCGGAGCGGAGCTGGCCAGCGCGGGTGAGCACGGCGGCGCCTTCGACGAGGTTGCGGGCCACCTGCACCACGGTGCGGGCCTCGGGGGCCTGGAGGTAGCTGCCCGCGGCCCAGGCGTTGAAGGCCCCCTGGGCGGGGCCGCACCAGATCTGGTAGTCGACGGCCCGGCTGGCATCACCGGCGATGGCCCACTTGGAGGACTGTCCCAGGTAGGCGCGGAACAGCAGCGCCATCTGGTGCTTGGGGTCGGCCTCGGCCTTGGCCACCTCGTGGGGGTCCCGTCCCATCCAGAAGGCACGCGTCGAGGCCCATGCATCGGGAATGGTCGCCTTGAGGAGCTTCTCGACGAACTTGCGGTCGTCGGCGGACAGGGCGTCGAGCGAGGCGTGGTTGCGGTACAGCTCGTAGAGGCGGCGGCCACGGACGGCGAACATCGTGCCTCGGCGCAGCACCTGCACCTCCACGCCCATCTCGAACATGTCGGCGGCGGGGGCCATGATGACGTCGGCCACGCCGGCCTGGCAGAGCAGCTTGCGGCCCTGGGGGCTCAGGCCCGACTCGACGCAGGCCTGGTTGACCGAGCCCGTGAGGATGAAGTCGGCGCCGAGAGCGAAGGCGGCGGCTGCGGCTTCGGGGGTGCCAATGCCACCGGCGGCACCCAGGCGAATCGGGCGCACGTAGCCGCGCTCTGCGGTGATGTCGTCGCGGAGGCGCTGGATGGTGGGGAACAGCGCGGTGAGCGGCCGGTTGTCGGTGTGGCCACCCGAGTCGGACTCGACGATGTAGTCCTCGGCCACGGGGAGCTGGCGGGCGAGCTGGCCTTCGGCCGCGGTGAGCAGGCCCTTGGACACCAGGCTGTCGAGCATGGCGGCGGGCGCGGGCTCCATGAAGCGGCGGGCGACCTCGGGCCGGCTGATCTTCGCGAAGACGGCGTTGCGGCGGTGGATGCGGCCCTGGGCGTCGCGCACGAGGCCGGTGTAGGCGTAGCGGACGAGCGGCTCGGTCAGACCCATGAAAGCGGCGGCGCTGATGCGGCGGACCCCCCGACGGATGTAGAGGTCGGCCACCTGGGCTTCGATGGCTGGCTCGTTGGGGCTGTGGATGAAGTTGCAGCCATAGGTGTAGGGGGAGCCGTTGCTCACATCCCCATCGCCGAGGGCCGCCTGGAGCCGGTCGACCGCCTGGGACACCCGGTCGGGATCGAGGCCGGCGGCGCCGAAGAAGCCGAGGAAGCCCGCCTTCGACATCTCGATGACCATGTCAGTGGTGGCGATGCCGTTGGCCATGGCGCCCTGCACGTAGGCGAAACGGGCGCCGTGGACCTCCCCGAAGCTGCGGTTGCCCAGCCACTCTGGGTAGAGCGCGGGGAGCTGCCCGAGCACGGGCCAGCCAGCCACACCGGGGCCTCCGAAGCCGAGCTGTCCGCCCAGGCCGATGCCCACGGCGCCGGTGGAGGGGTTGCGCACGAGGGTGACGGGCTCGCGCACCTGGCTCACGAGCGGGAGCACATCGGCGGGATGAAATGCGGCCGGCGTGTGTCCGGGTGTCCAGACGAGGGTGGCGTGGGCGGGGGCGGCCGTCATGAGGGGTCCTTGGTCGTGCTCGACGCAGCTCGGACAGAGCTGAGGCAGAGCAAAGGGCCCGCGGGGTAACGGAGGCCCTGAACCGCTGTGTCATCGCTCGGTCACAGCCCCGTGATTCAACGGAAACCCCGGCGACGTCCCCCTGTCCGTCACGCAGAAGCCCCGCCGAGAACGTGTTCTCGACGAGGCCCGTGGAACCCGGCGGTCACCCAGGACGCCCGTCCGGTGGTCTTCTTCAGCCCGACGTCTCAGATCGCGGCTGCGTCTTTCCCATCCACGTCGAGGCCTTCCGTCCCCTTGATCCGCTCCCGCTGGAGCAGCCGGGTGGGGGCGGGCTGGTACTCCTCGGTGGGTTCGCCCACACCGAAGGACAGCACGGCTTCGTGAACCGTGGTGAACAGGTACTCCTCGCCGATGTGGTCGAGGCAGCCGCTGGCCTCGAGGATGTCGTGCATCGGACCCGACAGCCCGGCGAGACACAGCTGGGTCTCTTCGAGCTTCATCTCGTCGGCAATCTGCTGGAGCGTGTCGATGGCGGTGGAGTCGAGGTCGTTGATGGCCACGCAGTCGAGCACGAAGCCGCGGGGATGGGCAGGGTGGACGTTGTAGGCGTGCTCCACGGCATCCTGCAGAGAGGGAGCATTGGCGAAGTACAGCGACTCGTCGATGCGGATGACGATGACGTCGTCTTCGATGAGGGCCGAGGGGAAGCGCTTGATGTCGCGCCAGTGGGAGGTGCCGGGAAGTCGCCCGAGCACCGCCATGTGGGGGGTGGTGGTCTGGTAGAGGTGGAGGATGAGGGCCGCGGCCACACCCGTGAGGATGCCCACCTCCACACCCAGGGCGAGGGTGGCCCCGAAGGTGATGACGAGGGCCGAGGCGTCGCGCTTCTTGAAGCTGAAGAGGCGGCGGGCCTCCTTCACGTCGACGATGCCGGCGACCGCGACCACGATCATGGCGGCCAGCATGGCCTTGGGCAGGTGCTCGAACAGTGGCGCGAGCACGATGACCGTGAGGAGCACCAGGCTGGCCGTGATGAGGGCGTAGATCTGGCTCTTGGCGCCGGCCTGGGCCGACACGACCGTGCGGGAGATGTTGCCCGTGACGACGTAGCCACCGAACAAGCCGCCCAGCAGGTTGGACAGGCCGACCGCGCGAAGCTCCTGGTTGGCGTCGACCTCGTAGTGGTGCTGGAAGGCGTAGGCCTTGGACACGCTGATGGACTCGAGGAAGCCCACAAGGGCGATTGGAACCGCGTAGGGCAGCAGGTTCTGGACCTGTTCCCAGGAGGCGTCGGGGACCACGGGAACCGGAATGCCGCCATCGACCGGACCCACGACGGCCACGCCCAGCTCCCGGAAGCCGAAGAAGAAGCTGAGCGCCGTGGTGAGGACCACCAGCACGAAGGGCATGGGGAAGCCCTTCAGCTTGACCTTGGCGACGGCCATGACGACGATGCACGCCGCCGCGAGAATCACGGTGTAGAGGTGGGCTTCGGGAATGGCCTGAACCGCTGCCCAGATGGTGGCGAAGAAGCCCTCGCCCTTGACGGAGGTGCCCATCAGCAGGCCGATCTGAGAGCCGGCGATGATGAGGGCTGCCGCCGACATGAAGCCGCTGACGACCGGCCTGGACAAGAACTGCACGACCGCGCCGAGGCGCACCAGCCCGAGGCCGAGCTGCACAGCCCCGACGATGACCGCGAGCAGGATGGCGGTGGCGACCCACTCCGGGCCTGCCATCTCCGCGCCGGGGCGCACCTCATGGATGGCCTGGGCGGTCATCAGCGAGATGAGTGCCGCAGGTCCCACCGACAGCTCGCGGCTGGTACCGAGGAGCACGTAGACGAACATCGGCACGATGGAGGCGTAGAGCGCGACTTCCGGGGGAACGCCCGCCAGCAGGCCGTAGGCGATGGCCTGCGGGATGATCATCACGGCGACGGTGAGCCCGGCGGTGATGTCGCCCTTGAGCTCCCTTCGCTTGTAGCGGGGCAGCCACTCGACGATGGGAAAGGCCTGGCTGAGTCTCGACATGCGGCGTCCGGTGCCCGGAGTTGGCGCCAGTCAGCATCCGAGTCCTGCGCTTGGAGGCGAGACGCTGGGCGTAAAGGCGGCTTCCATTTCTGGAATAGCACGGCCGTCGATTCGATTTGGACCCGTTTGTCTGCTATGTAGTCTGGATCATGCCATTCCGGACATTGATTTCAGGCTTTTAAATGCGTGTCACCAGGAAACCTGCAACATTGCTTTCCGGACACTGGTTTCAGGCTTTATAGGGCGTGCTATGCGCATGGTGCGCAGGTGGCGAACCCGCCTTCCAGCGTGATGCGTCAGGCCACGTCGCTGTGGGGCAACACCAACACGCGGTCGGTGAAGGTCAGCAGAGCGTCCACCCTGGCGACAGCATCCGTGTGGTTGCCCTTGTGCAGGCTGTTCTCGATGCCCTGGCACAGGTCGGTGATGTCGGGGAAGCCGAAGGCCGCACCGGTTCCCTTGAAGCGGTGGGCCAACACCTCCACCACCGGCCGCGCGGCCTCCAGGCCCTCGGACAAGGCCGCCTGCATGTGGGCGGCGGCTTCCTTCACATCGCTGAGGTACTCGGGGGCCATCTCGGCGAGAAGGGGGTCCAGGCGGACCGTCACAACGTTCCCAGGGACAGGCTCGGCTGGGGTCGGCGGGACGGCCCGGGCCGTGGGATACAGGCGTTCCAGGTCGTCTCTGGACAGTGGCTTGGTCCACACCTCGTCGAAGCCCAGCTCCCGCAGGCCGGCGTGGGTCTGCTTCTGGTGGTGGCCGGTCACTGCGATGATGCGCGCCGGCGCACGCCCGCTGGCCCACTCCATCTCCCGGAGGCGACGCACGGCCGAGCGACCGTCGAGTACGGGCATCTCCACATCGAGCAGCACCATGTCGGGCCCGAGCTCCTCGAAGACCTCCACCGCCTCCCCCCCATGGGCGACCGCGGTGATGCGGAGGGTGGGGTCCACCCGCTGCAGCTGCATGCGCATCATCTTGCGCATGGCGGGGTCGTCGTCGGCGAGAAGTGCGACCGGGCCGGCGCTGAGGTGGCGGCGCACTGTCTGCACCAGGTCCTCGGCACCGATCGGCTTGGTGACGAAGTCGGCCATGCCCGCGTCGAGGCTGGCGCGGCGCATCACAGGGGTGGCGTGGGCGGTGAGGGCGACGATGGGGGGCGCGTCACGGTGCCGGGAGAGGATGGCCCGGGTCGCGGACAGGCCGTCCATCACCGGCATCTGGATGTCCATCAGGATGAGGTCGAGGTCGGGATCTGCTGCCGCCTCGAGGGCCTCTCGACCGTCGGTCACCGTGACCACCTCGAAGCCCGCCCGCTCCAGGTAGGTGCAGAACACGCGGCGATTGTTGGGGTCGTCGTCTGCGAGCAACAGCTTGCCGGACTGCAAGGGTGCGCTCCGACGGGTCGGGTTGGTTCCGGAGATGACGCGACGGAGGGCGTCTCGGGTGATGGGCAGCCGGACATGGCCGTCGAAGCCGCCAGACACCGCGGTGCCATGGGCCGCCCAGGCGAGCAGCTGCTGGCCCGCGGACCGGGCAGCTTGTCGGGCGGGTTCGGGCCAGTCGGTGGGCACGAGCATCACGGTGGAGCCCGGTTCCGAGCCGCAGGGTGTGTCGGGAGCGACGGTCATCCCGAGGGCGCGGGCCTGGGCGGATGCGGACTCCACGAGCTCGGGGTCGTCGGCCATCACAACAAGGTGCAGCCCAGCCAGCGGTCGGTTCGAGGGAGGCTCCACCGGTCCGGGCAGGTGGAAGTAGAAGGTGCTGCCGTGTCCTTTCTGTGAGCGCACTCCGATGCGGCCGCCCATCGCCTCCACGAGGGTCTGGGAGATGTGGAGGCCAAGTCCCACCCCTCGGGAAGGACCGTGGGTGGCCTCGCCCTGGGCATAGCGCCCGAAGACCTCGAGCTGCTTCGCGGGGTCGATGCCGGGGCCCGTGTCGGTGACACTGACCGCCAGGCCGTCGTCCGCGTCGCGTGCCACCAGCACGGTGACCGAGCCTTCCTCGGTGAACTTGAGCGCGTTGGCCACCAGGTTGTTGATGACCTGCCGCACCCGGCCGGCGTCCCCCCACATGCGCCCGATGTCGGCGGCGATGCGGACGTGCAGCGCAAGGCCCCGCTGGGTGGCCTGGGGACCGAGTCCCTCCACGACATCTTCGGCCAGGCGGCCAGGGTCGTAGGGGTCCGACGCGATGGACAGGTCGCCCGACTCGATCTTCGAGAAGTCCAGCAGGTCCGACAGCAGGTGGTGCAGCTGCGCCGAGGCCCCGCGCACGGTACGGACGAGGTCTTCTTGTTCCGGGGTGAGGTGGGTGTCCATCACCAGCTCGGTCATGCCGATGATGGCGTTGAGCGGCGTGCGGATCTCGTGGGAGATGCTCGCGAGGAAGTCGTTCTTGGCGTAGTTGGCCTGCTCGGCGGCATCTCGGGCGGCTGCGAGCTTCTGGGCGTCGCGCACCCGGGCGGTGACGTCTCGATAGATCCAGATGCGACCGCTGGCCCCGATGGGGTCGGGTAGGAGCTCGGAGGTCACCTCGATGATTCTGCCGTCCAGCAGCTTGATCTCATCGCGGGAGGGCGCACCTGAGGCAATCACCTGGCCATAGCGGAACAAGAAGTCGTCGCTCTCCTCGAACAAGGCGGCGGCGGTGCGGGCCACATGGAAGCCGTCGGCGCCCGGCAGCAGGTCCCGTCCCTCCAGGCGCATCATGTCGCGGAAGGCATCGTTGGCGAGAACGACGTGCCCCGCGCCAGTCTCCATCACCACCCCCTCTCGCATCGACTGCAGGAGGGTCTGGGTGCGCTGGTCGGAGGAGGCGAGCGCGGCCTCGGTGCGAATCATGCGCGAGGTCTGTCGGGCGAGGCGTGCTTCCCACTGGTGGGCGGAGTCGAGGGTGCGCTCGATGATGGGGGCGATGGGACGGGCGCGGGCGACATCCGCACGTCCGAAGGCGCCGACCTCGGGGTGGGTGACGACCAGGACGCCGTCTGCGCCGGCTGAATGGATGGGGACGAGAAGGCAGGCACGGAGGCCCTGGCGTTCTCGGGCCGGTCGACCCTTGAGCCCGGGCGCCTCGTGGGCGTCGAAGACCGTGACGGTGCGCCCGCGACGGGTGCGCTTGAAGACGCCGGTCCAGGGCCAGGATGTGCCCACCTGCCAGCGCGAGTCGGTGGTGGCGCGCAGAGTGCCCCGTTCGCCGTCTTGATCGACGATGAGGAAGGCGGCGTCGGCCCCGAGCATCAAGCGGGCCAGCTCCAGGGATCGCGACAGTGCGTCGTCGTGTCCCGTCGCACCCATCAGGGTCTCGATGCCACCCAGCGCCGTGGCGTACTCCGAACGGACCGCGCGCAGGTCGGCATTGGCGTTGGCCAGCTGCTGTTGGGCCTCCGCCAGCTGCTCTCGCAGTGCGAGCAGCTCGGTGTTCATCGAAGGGCGTTCCGGGCGCCGGACAATGGCAACGGACGCTCAGCGGGAAAGGCGAGGGCGGCCAGCATCAGGTTGGCGTGCTCCAGGCGGTCTCCGCCGAGACGCGGGCCCTGCTCGCCGAACGTGAACCACCCGAGGAGGGGACGAGAGCGGACGGCCTGTCCCACGGCCTGCACCACCTCGGGCAGCCGGTCGGACACGGCGATGGAGCAGCCCGCGCAGAAGGTCATCAGGGCGCCCGAGCACGGCAGTCCCCCCACCGCGGAGGCCACGGTGCGGCCGGCGCGCTTGATGAGGGCGTCGCGGGTGCCGCAGAGGAGGATGATCTCCTGTCCTTGTTCGATCTCGGCGAACAGCTCCAGGCTTCCGTCGGCGTGGGCATGGGCCGGATGGGCCAGCGAGTAGACGGGATGCCCGGCGTGTTCTCCGGTGACCCGTCCGAGGGGGGTCAAGGCGGTGACGTCGAGGATGCTGCCCGTGGTGAGGTTGGTGCCGAGGGTGTCCACCAGCCATTCGTTGTAGACGGTGGTGGCGGGGCGGTGGTCGAGGGTGTGGATGACCCGGCCCGAGCCGGAGGTGATGACCGCCTTGCGCTCGGTGGGCAGGTATCCGCTCTCATGGGCCGAGACCGGGGGCTGCTCGCTGTACAGAGCCAGCAGGGCCACACCCTGTCCCCCCGCGCCGTTGGGACCCGCGACGCTCCATCGGCCGGCGATGGTGTCGTCGGCGGCGGTGCCTCCGATGAGGTGCACGCTGTCCCCCACCACGCTGCGGACTCCGTCGACGAGCTGCTCCTCGCTGCCCGGCACCCCGCACATCACCACCATGTCGGGCAGCTCGCCGGTGCGGTCGGCGGCATCGATGGCCTCGCGCATGGCGGTGCGTGCGGCCTCGAAAGCAGACCGGTCGGTGCCCTCTCCAAACGCGGCGAAGTGGGCGCCGGCGTCCATCATCGGGTCGCACACAAGGGCGATTCCGATGCTGGGCCCCTGCACCAGCCTGTCTTCGGTGAACATGCCGCCCGAGGTGGTGGTGCCGATGACGGCGACCGCGGGATGGGCCTCGCGAACCTGCGCGAGGAGCGGGGCGAGGGTGTGGTGCTCGGTGGCCACCAGGAGGACGGCAGACGGAGCAGACGCACACGCCTGTAGGGCCTGCGCCACCAGAGCGGCGGCCTCCTCGGCGGTCTCGGCCGACCCGGCCCGGGTGAGCATCGCGGTCTCACTCATGGCTGCCTCCCCGCACGACCGCCTCCCGCGCCTCCAGCACGGCCTGTACGGCGGTCTCGAGCGACCCGGAACCCGGGGGCTGGGCCTCCAGCTCCAGCAGGGACGCCGACAGCACTGCCTTGAGCTCCCGGAGGTTTCCGCGCCAGGGATGGGCCTGGAGTGCGGCCACGGCCTCGGGCGTGAGGTGGGGGGCGGGCCAGCCGTGGCGCTGACAGATGAGCTGGAAGTAATGGCCGATGAGCACGGGGAGGTCGGCCCGGCGGCGGCGAAGGGGAGGGACCTCGAGAACGGCCACGGACAGGGCGTCGCAGAGGTCAGCCCTCAACCCGCTGCCGTAGAGAGAGGCGCCGGTGGGCGACACGATGACCTGCACGTCGGCCCGGCTGCGGCTCGGGGCGCCGATGGGCGTGACGCTGTTGTCTTCGAGGAGCTGGAGCACGGCTGCCTGCAGCTCGTCGGACATGGCGTCGGCGTGGTGGAGGTAGAGGGTGCCGCCGTTGGCAGCCTCGATGGCCCCGGGTCGCGCGGGTCCGAACGCCGGGCTCTCGGCTGCGACGCCCAGCATGCTGGCCAGTCCGGCCGTCCCATGCAGCGCATCGCAGGCCACGCGCACGAACGGTCCTCCAGAGCGGGGGCCCTGGGCATGAAGGCGTCGGGCCACGGCACTCTTGCCGCTGCCTCTCTCGCCGAGAACGACGACGGGCAGATTGTGTGGAGCAAGCTGCCGGATGCGGGCGTGAAGGCGCTGGATGGCTGCGCTGGGACCTGCAAGGTCGTCTGCGTGCGGGTGCGTGGGGGCCGAGCCGCTGGCCTCGGTCTCTTCGGGGGTCTCGAGGTGGCGCTGGACCGCACGTCGCAGAGCGAGGGGCTCGAGGGGCTTGAGGAGGTAGTCGGAGGCCCCTGCACGCATGGCCTCGACCACCCTGGGCACGCTGGGGTCTCCGGTGAGCACGGCCACGGGGACATGACGGCTTCGGGCCCGAACGTCCGCGAGGATGTCCAGGCCCGACGCGCCCTCGAGGTGCAGGTCGAGCAGGATGAGGTCGGGCAGGGCTCCGCGCAGCGCCTCGTGGGCCCGCTCGGTGTCGTGGGCGACCTGGATGGCGTGCCCTTCTCGCTCGAGCAGGCGGCGCACCAGCCGGCAGTGGGTGGGGTCGTCGTCGATCACGAGGATCTGACCGCACACCTCGGCGGTGCTCTTCGGCGGCGGGGCGGACACGGGACGCGCGGGGAACGCGACCCGTGGGGCGAAAGTTGGGCTCATTCTGCTCGGTGGGCGGGCTCTGGGAGGCTGTCCGGGGGCACGGCCACCCGGTCCTTCGGACGGATCCAATCCGCTCTGACCCCAAATCCGCCGTCGACTGACGCCAAGACGACGACGGCCGGGACTCCTCGATGGGAGCCCCGGCCGCTTCACCCAGCTACCGTCGTGTCAGTCGACGCTGCGGAAGAAGGTGGGGATGTCGTAGTCGTTGGGGTCGAGGCCGCTGGCCAGCGATTGGCTGGAGGGACGGCTCGGCGGCTGGGCCCCACCGCGGCTGCCACCGTGGACCACGCGACGCACGCGGGACTCGATGTCGGGCGTGGCCTGCAGCCAGCTCTCTTCGAAACCGGTGGCGATGACGGTGACGCGGACCTCGTCTTCGAGGGTGGGGTCGACCACCCAGCCCCAGATGACGTTGGCGTCTTCGTGGGCCTCTTCCTGAATCATGTTCGACGCCTCGTAGGCCTCGAAGAGGGTGAGCTCGGCGTTGGCCGTGATGTTGATGAGCACGCTGGTGGCGCCGGCGATGCTCACATCATCGAGGAGCGGCGAGGAGATGGCCTTCTGGGCCGCCTCGACGGTCTTGTGCTCGCCCTGGCCGTAGCCCACGCCCATGAGCGCCAGGCCCTTGTTGGACATGATGGTGCGCACATCGGCGAAGTCGACGTTGACCACACCCTGGAAGTTGATGAGGTCGGAGACGCCCTTGCAGGCCTGGTAGAGCACCTGGTCGGCCATCTGGAAGGCCTCGCGCATGGTGGTGCGCTCGGTGGCCATGCTGATGAGGCGCTGGTTGGGGATGGTGATGAGGGTGTCGACCACCTGGCGAAGGTTCTCGACACCTTCGTCGGCCTGCTTGCGGCGACGCCGGCCTTCGAAGCCGAAGGGACGGGTCACGACGGCCACGGTGAGGGCGCCGAGTTCCTTGGCCACCTGAGCGATGACGGGGGCTGCGCCGGTGCCGGTGCCGCCGCCCATGCCGGCGGTGACGAACACCATGTCGGCGTCGCCAATCAGCTCGGCGATGCGGTCGCGGTCTTCGAGGGCGGCTTCGCGACCCACCTCGGGGTCGGCGCCAGCGCCCAGGCCCTTGGTGAGCTGGGTGCCGAGCTGGAAGCGACGCGGTGCGAGCGAGCGGTCGAGGTCCTGGGCGTCGGTGTTCATCGCGATGAACTCGACCTGGGACATGCCCGACTCGATCATGTTGTTGACGGCGTTGCCGCCGCCACCGCCGACCCCGATGACCTTGATCCGGGCCTTGTGGGTTTCTTCGTGCACGAATTCGAGGTGCATCCGGGGCTCCATGGTTGCTCGTCGAGCCGAGTTCCGCTGTGTGCGGCGGGGGTGGCTGTCGGAGGGGTCTGGGCGCAGGCCCAGGTCAGGGGATGAGGAAGGGGAGAAGGGGGGACCGCAGGGTCAGGGGACCGCGGTGAGGGTGCGGGGGTCGGGCAGGGGGGTGGCGATGGCCACAGCACCTGCGTCGAGGTCGACACGCTGCGGAATGGAGAGGTCGAGGCCGGCTTCGATGAGGCGGTCGAGGCGCGCGAGGGCGTCGTCGGGGTCGCCGAATCCGAGGATGAGCTCGCTGCCCTTGCGGGTGACGAGGTGGTAGCCGAGGCGGTCGTCGAAGTGGACCTCGCTCACGGTGGCCGGCCCCACCCAGGGGTGGCCGTCGGAGGCCTCCATCACCCGCAGGGCACCCTGCACGACGGCCTGGGCGAGCTCGGGGTGGAGGTCGGCGAGCTGACGGTCGATGCCGGTGACGATGGGGTGGTCGAGGTCTTCGCCGCGCGCGAGCTTGAAGGGACGGCCATCGGCATCGACGAGCCAGAGGCGGTCGAGGGCGAGCAGGAGGGCCGGCTCGTGCTCTTCCACCACGACTTCGAGGGTGCCGGGCAGGAGGCGACGCACCTCGACGTGGCGCACCCAGGGATGCGTCTCGACACGGGCAGCGAGGGCGCCCAGGTCGACGGCCAGCAGGTGGGCGTCGGGGGGGATGTCGGCGAGGTGGCGAATCGCGGTGTCGGATGCCCGGAGGTTGCCTGCCACGGCCACCTGGTCGACCTCCCAGTGCTCGCCCGTGACCACCTGGTGCCCCAACAGTCCAACGACGGTCACGAACAGACCGCCTCCGATGCCCGCACCGAGGACGCGCGCGATGCGGGTCCACAGATCAGGAGTCGCGTCCCGAAACTCGGGCTCATGGAGCGTGGGGGAATGCACGATGGATTCGAGGCGGGGAGTGGGGGAGGGGCCTTCGGGAGGCGGGGGAGGCCGCGGTGTCGCGGGGGTGGCCGGGCGGCCGACAAGCGGGGGGGAGTCCGCTTGGGGGAGGGCGGAGCAGGGTCCCGGGGCGGGTCTGTCCGATGGCGCTGAGATTACCAAGTCTGAGGATTCTTGACAAGGCAACAGCTGTGGTTTTCCACGCTGGCACGCAGGAGCGCATGGCCGTCGATGGACCTCAGCCGCCGGTGACCTTGCCGGGCACGAGCGTGTCTTGGTCCCGGGCGCGGTCGACGTGCAGGGTGGCCGACCGGGCGATGTGTTCCACGAGGGCCCCGAAGTCGGTGCCGGCCTCCCCGGCGGCCATGGGCGACAGGGAGGTGGCCGTCATGCCGGGGATGGTGTTGACCTCCAGGAACCAGGCCCGGTCGTGGGCGTCGACGATGAAGTCGGCGCGGGCGATGCCAGCGAGACCCAGGCGGGTGTAGGCGGCCACCGCCTGCTTGCGAGCATCCTCGGCGGCAAGCTCGGAAATGGGCGCTGGCACGATGTATTCGGTGCATCCTTCGGTGTATTTGGCCTCGAAGTCGAAGAAGCCTTCGCGCTCCAGCGGACGAATCTCGACGACCGGCAGGGCGGTCCCGTCGAGCACGGCCACCGTGATCTCGATTCCCTCGATGAGCTGCTCCAGCAGCACCACCTCGTCCATCTCGGACAGCGACAGCAGCGCCGCCTCCAGCTCACCCGAGTCGGTCACCCGCTGGATGCCGATGGTCGAGCCTCCGCGCGGAGTCTTCGCAATGAGGGGCAGGTCGAGTCCTTCGGGCATGGGCTCCCCCCATTCCCACACCGCATCTCCCGGCAGTCGCACCACGGTGTCGCGCAACATGCGCTTGGTGGCGATCTTGTCCATGGCGACGGCCGACCCGCGCACGTCGCTGCCTGTGTAGGGGATGCGCATGATCTCGAGGAGGCCCTGCACGCAGCCGTCCTCACCAAACGGACCGTGCAGCGCGAGCCAGGCGAGGTCGGGCGCGGCCTCGACGAGCCTTGCGGGCAGGTCGGGCTGCACATCGATCTCGACGACGTCCCAGCCACGCTCGCGGAGGGCTGCGGCCACCGCCTTTCCGCTCTTGAGGGACACGGCGCGCTCGGCGGACATCCCGCCCTTGAGGACGGCGATGCGGGCGGTGCCATCGTGCATGCGGGACCGGGCGCGGGCGACGGCGGGGTCGACTGTGGTGGAGGGACTCATCTGCGGCCTCGGGGAGAGGGCGCCCCCCTGTTCTTGGTGGGGCGCCGGGACTGGATGGGAGGACGGCCGTAGACCCGCGAGGACGACCGGGTGGCCATGCCGCGGGTGCGCAGGAGCTTGTCGGACAGACCCCGGGCGAACAGCTCGAGGTCGGTGGTGGTGCCGGCGCCGTTCTGACGGACCACGCCGGGCCACGATGCGCTGAGGGTCCACCCGCGCAGGCGGCTGTCGCACAGATCGAGGACCTCGAAGGCGTGGGCGATGTCGCGCCAGGTCGCGCCCACGGCCAGCAGGGGCGCATCGGGCTCGAGCACAAGGCCTGCGGGCGGCGGGGTGGGGTGGTCGGGCGGCACGGGACGCAGGGTGATGGACACCAGGGTGCTGGTGCGGGCGAGGCGCTCGGGCACCGAGGTGGCGGCCACCCGTCGCTCCCGAACGCCGCTGGCAGTGAGCGTCTTGAGGGCGGCGCACGCACCGGCCAGCCACTTGCCGTGTCCCGCGGCGAGCAGGCCACCTGGCGTGCCGGGCCAGCGGGACAGCGCCTCGAAGCCCGGTCCGGCGGCGGCCAGTGCGGCGAAGGGGGTCGCCGCGCCCAGCTCCACGAGTGCTTCGCCGCGGCCGCTCTTGCGCAGGCACTCGAAGGCGCGTCCGGGCACGATGGCGATGCCGGCCACCCCGCCGTCCTTGGGCACCGCCCCGTCCAGGGGCCACACCACCCGCCAGGGGCAGTGGACGCGTCCAGCCAGCTCGGTCACCCCATGCACAGCCTCCGGCGTGGGCGCATGGACGAGCAGGTCCGCCGGTCCACCCACCCTCAAGGCGGTGTGGTCGGACAAGGAGGCATCCCGCACCACAGCCACGCCTGGGACACGCGGCAAAGCCACACTCAGTGCGGCGATGACCTCCGGGTCGAGGTCGTGGACCACACCCATCTAGTTCACCGGACCGAGGTCGGCGGCGAGTCGGCCACAGAGCTGGTTGACATTGCCCGCACCGAGGGTGATCACGACGTCGCCAGGCTGCGCCAGCTCCGCGAGGTGGGCGGCGGCGGCATCGAGGTCGGTGACGGCCTTCACGGAGCGGTGGCCGTGGTCGCGCAGCGCGGCGGCGACCGTCCACTCGTCGAGGCCTTCGATTGGCTTTTCGCCGGCCCGGTAGATGGGGCAGACCACCACATGGTTGGCGAGGTTGAAGCTGCGGGCGAAGTCGTCGAGGAGGTCGCGCACGCGGGTGTAGCGGTGGGGCTGGAAGACCGCGACGATGCGCCGGTGGGGCCAGGCCTCGTGGGCGCCCGACAAGGTCGCCTGAATCTCGGCAGGGTGGTGGCCGTAGTCGTCGATGATGGTGATGGCTTCGGCACCTTCGCCTTGCTGGTGACGGATGCTGAAGCGCCGGTCGACGCCGGAGAAGCCATCCAGAGCAGCTTGGAGGTCGGCGAAGGACACGCCCAGCTCAAGGCCGACAGAGATGGCTGCGAGGGCGTTCTCGACGTTGTGACGGCCGGGCATTCCGAGCCGGATGTTGCCGAGCAGCTCGTCGTGCCACACCACGTTGAAAGCGGTGAAGACGCCGTCGGGCTCGATGTCCTCGGCGCGGCAGTCGGCCTGGGTGGCAAGGCCGTAGGTGACCACGCGGCGCCGGATGCGCGGCAGCAGGGCCTGCACCTGGGGGTGGTCGAGGCAGAGCGTGGCGAAGCCGAAGAAGGGCACCTTGTTGGTGAAGTCGGCGAAGCCCGTCATCAGGTTGTCGAAGTTGCCCCAGTGGTCCATGTGCTCGGGGTCGATGCTGGTGACCACGGCCACGGTGGGGTCGAGCGTGAGGAAGCTGCCGTCGGACTCGTCGGCCTCCGCCACCAGGAACTCGCCGGCACCCAGGCGGGCGCTGGAGCCGATGCTGTCGAGCCGACCCCCGATGACGATGGTGGGGTCGAGGCCTGCGTGGTGCAGGCAGCGCGCGAGCATCGATGTGGTGGTGGTCTTGCCGTGGCTGCCGGCCACCGCCAGGCCGTACTTCATGCGCATCAGCTCCCCGAGCATCTCGGCGCGGGGGATGACGGGGATCTTGTGGGCGTGGGCGGCCCGAATCTCGACGTTGTGGTCGGGGATGGCGGTGGACTTGACCACGACATCGACGTTCTCGACGTAGGCGGGGTCGTGGCCGATGTGGATGGTGGCGCCCAGCTCTCGCAGCCGCTGCACCGCCGAGCCCTCGGACAGGTCGGTGCCCGTGACGGCATAGCCCTGGGTGACGAGCACCTCGGCGATGCCGCACATGCCGCTGCCGCCGATGCCCACGAAGTGGATGCGTTGAATCTTTCCACGAAACACGGGTCAGGCTCCGGGCACGGTGTGGGGGGTGGCGGTGCGGGGTCCGCTTGTCGAGAACACCCCGCGCAAGGGCCATCCCACTGTGACGTCCTCCTCGTTCCCCTCGGCCGCGATGGACAGCAGCACCCCCACTGCCCACAGGTTCGCGAGCATGGCGCTGGAGCCGTAGGAGATGAAGGGCAGCACGAGTCCCTTGGGCGGCACCATGCCCATCACCACGGCGAGGTTGAAGAAGGCCTCGAAGCCGATCATCGCGGTGAGGGTGGCGGCCAGGAACATGCCGAAGGCATCGCGGGCACGCCGTGCGATGACCAACCCGCGCCACACGAAGATGCCAAAGAGGATGATGACGATGCCGAGGCGGACGAGCCCGAGCTCCTCCGCGATGACGGCGGCGATGTAGTCGGTCCAGGGCTCCGGCAGGAAGTGCAGCTTGGCCATGGAGTTGCCGAGCCCCTGTCCCCACAAGCCGCCCGAGTGCATGGCGACCCAGCTCTGGATGGTGTGGTAGCCCTCGGCCTGCTGGGAGGCCCACGGGTCGGTGAAGCTCGTGATGCGGTCCATGCGGTACTGGGCGGACATCACGAGGCCGACCGCGCCGATGGAGCCCACGCCCCCGATGGCGAGCATGTGGTGGGGACGCATGCCGGCAACGAACAGCATGATGGCCGCCAGGCCGCCGATGATGGCGGTGGTGCCGAAGTCGGGCTGGAAGATGGTGCCGAACATCACCGGCACGGGAATGAGGGCCGCTGTTGCGATGACGCGCCAGTTGCCGATCTTTCCGCGGAAGCGGTCGAGGAAGTGCGCCATGGTGATGAGCACCGCGATCTTGGCGAATTCGGAGGGCTGCAGGTGCAGCGAGCCGAAGCCAATCCAGCGGGCGGCGCCGTTGGCCTTGTGCTGGATGCCGGGGATGTAGGTGAGAATCAGGCCGAGCACGCACGCGGCGTAGATGCCGTGCCGGTAGCGCCGGAGCACGCCCGTGGGGGTGAAGGCCGTGACGCCGCACAGCACGAGGCCGCCCGCCACCGCGATGAGCTGGCGCGTGAGAAAGCGCATCTCGTCGCCGTGCTCGGCCGCCACGACCGCAGAGGCCGAGTAGACCATCACGAGGCCGATGACGGTGAGCATGGCCGTCACGGCAATCAGCCAGAAGTCGATGCTTCGGTTCATGGGGACTCGGAGGCGGGAGGGAGAGGCGGGGCGGGCCTGCTAGGGCGCTTGCCTTGCGAGGTCGGCGAAGTGGCGACCCCGGGCTTCGAAGTCCGAGTAGGCGTCGAAGCTGGCGCAGGCGGGGGAGAGGAGGATGGTGTCGCCGGGGAGGGCGAGTGCGCGGGCGCGGGTGGCCGCGGCGGGGAGGGAGTCGACCAGCTCGGGGGCCAGTCCCGCGTCGGAGAGGTGACGCGCGATGGCCGGGCCGGCCTGTCCAAAACAGATCACTCGGCGGGACCGGGTCTGCAAGGCACCGGCGAGCAGGCGGTAGTCGGCGCCGTCCTTGCCCTGGCCACCGAGCAGCGCCAGCAGAGGACCGTCGAAGGCGGAGATGCCCACGAGCGCGGCATCCACGTTGGTCGCCTTGGAGTCGTTCACCCAACGGACGCCGAGATCGGTGGTGTGCACGGGCTCGAGGCGGTGGGGGAGGGCGCGCAGCTGGCTGGGATCGATGTCGGCGCGCTTGACGCCTGAGTGCATCGCCAGGAGCATCGCCGTGCCCAGGTTCTCGGCGTTGTGGGGACCGGGCAGGGGGAAGTCGGAGAGGTCGAGGCGGCCGTCGTCGGCCGTGCCTTCGAACACGAGGTGGCCGTCGACCTGCACACCGGGCGTCGACCCCAGCTCCAGGCGTGTCACTCCTTGGGGAACCGCCGACCAGGGCAGGCGCTCTCCAGGCTTCAGAACAGCGAGGTCGCCGGCCTTCTGGTGGGCGAAGATGCCGAGCTTCGCGGCGGCGTAGGCGTCCATCGTCTTGTGGCGGGCGAGGTGGTCCGGCTGCAGGTTGAGCACGGCTGCGGCATGGGGACGGAAGGGTCCGCAGGTCTCGAGCTGGTAGCTGCTGACCTCCACCACTGCGGCATCTGGACGCGCGCGTCCTTCGAGGATGTCGACGACCAGGGCGGACAGGGGCGTGCCCAGGTTGCCGCCCACCCAGCTGTCCCGTCCGGCCTGCTCCAGGAGCTGGTGGAGCAGCCAGACGGTGGACGACTTGCCGTTCGTGCCGGTGACCGCCAGCATTGGCACGCCCAGCTCGGCGAGCTTCGCGGCGGCCACCCCGAGCTCACCCACCACGGGCGTCCCCTGGTCGCGCGCCCGCCGCAGAAGGCCGATGCCAGGCGGGATCCCTGGCGAGACGATGATGAGATCGGCCTGCTGGAGGTCGTCTTCGTCGTGGAAGCCATAGGCCTGCCGGGTGCCGTCGACGACGGGCGCATCCGCGCGCAGGTCGGTGCACAGCACGTCCGCAGCCCCGCAGGCGACCGCCAGCCGCGCCGCGTCCACGCCCGACCGCGCCATGCCGAACACGACGACCCGCTTGCCCGCCAGCTCAACCACGGTCCGCCCCCCGCCCGTTGAGCGCGGCGTCAGGAGTTTCCAGTTGCATCAACCCCGGAAATCCAGGCTCCGCCGGGTCCAGACCCACATCCCGCGCCCATGAATGCGTCGTTCTCGCCCCCTGCGCGCCAGCGCGGTGGGGCAAGTGCAACAAACAACTCCTGACGCCGCGCTCAACAAAGTGGGGCCGACGCGGCGGAAGTGCAACAAAAAACTCCTGACGCCGCGCGCAACAAAATGGGGCGGGCGCTGGGGTCATCAGCGCACCTTCAGCGTGGACAGAGCGACGAGGGCGAGCAGGATGCTGATGATCCAGAACCGCACGATGATCTTGGGCTCGCTCCAGCCCAGCTTCTCGTAGTGGTGGTGGATGGGCGCCATCTTGAAGACGCGCTTGCCCGTGAGCTTGAAGCTCGCCACCTGGATGATGACCGACAGGGTCTCCAGCACGAAGATGCCGCCCACCAGGGCCAGGAGCAGCTCGTGCTTGGTGAGCACCGCGAGCACGCCGAGGGCACCGCCCAGCGACAGCGAGCCCACGTCGCCCATGAAGATCTGCGCGGGGAAGGTGTTGTACCAGAGGAAGCCGAGGCCGGCGCCGACGATGGTGACCGCGAAGATGGTGAGCTCACCGCTGCCTTCGACGTAGGGCACCGACAGGTAGGCCGCGAAGCCGGCGTGGCCCGCGAGGTAGGACAGGATGCCGAGCGTCATCGCCGAGGTCATCACCGGGCCGATGGCCAGGCCGTCGAGGCCGTCGGTGAGGTTGACCGCGTTGCTGCTGCCGTTGCACACAAACATTCCGAACACGACATAGAGCCAGCCGAGCCAGGCCGCGCCCGGGAGCAGCTCGTCGAAGTGGATGGTGGCGTCCTTCAGGAAGGGAATCGCCAGGTCGGGCTCCAGCACCCCGGAGACGTAGCCCCACGCCAGCACCCCGCCGGCGATGCCGAACTGTCCGACCATCTTCCAGCGGCCGGCCAGGCCGTCGCTCGACCGCTGGATGACCTTCTTCCAGTCGTCGACAAAGCCGATGATGCCGTAGCCAACGAACACGATGAGGGCCATCCACACGACCGGCTGGTCGAGGCGCGCCCAGAGCAATGTGGAGCCCGCGATGGCGATGATCATCGGCACGCCGCCCATCGTGGGGGTGCCCACCTTCGCGGCGTGCTCCGGGCCGAAGTCCCGGATGATCTGCTCCATCTTCTTGGTCTTCATCCAGCGAATGAAGGCCGGGTAGAGGAGGTAGCAGATGGCCAGAGCGGTCACCATGCCCCAGGCAGTGCGGAAGGTGATGTACCGGAACAGGTTGAAGACCTGCACCTGGTCGGCCATCGGGGTGAGCAGGTGGTAGAGCATCAGGCCTCCGAGGCCGGGCCGGTCGCAAGGTGGTCGAGCACGGTCTCCATGCGAAGTCCGCGGCTGCCCTTGAGCAGCACGACATCGCCGGAAGCGAGCTGGTCGCCCACCATCCGTGCAAGCTGAGACGCGTCGGGTGCCGCCAGCACCGTGTGCGCACTCGCCACACCCCGCTCGACCAGGGCCTGGCGCGCGCGGCCATAGCGCGGACCCGCAGTCCCCACCATGTCGAGGCCGAGGCCGAGGGCGTGTTCGAGAACCTCGGTGTGGAGGTCGTCCTCGGTGGAACCCAGCTCCAGCATGTCGCCGAGCAGGGCGACCCGACGGCTGCCGGAGATGGCCGCGAGGGTGTCGACCGAGGCGCGAGTGGACAAGGGGTTGGCGTTGTAGGCGTCGTTGATGACCCGAAGCCCGTTCGGGCCCTGCTGCACCCGCTGACGCATGCCGACCGGGGCATAGGTGGACAGGCGGCGGGCGGCGTCGACCGGGTCGAGGTGCAGGGCGACCGCCACGGCCAAGGCGGCGGTGGCGTTGCGGGCGAGGTGCAGGCCCGGGCTGGGAATGCGCCCGAGCACGCTGCCGTGGCGGGTCTCGATGCGGAAGCGGGTCTCCAGCGAGTCGGCGTCGACCGTGGCGTCGGTCAGCCGCACCTCGGCGTCGGGGTGGGCGCCGTAGCCAATCACCCGCACGCCGTCGGGCAGGGGCATCGCCCGCACCTTGGGGTCGTCGAGGTTGATGCAGCACACGTCGCCAGGCCGGGCCCCGTCGAACAGCTCGCCCTTGGCCCGGGCCACGCCATCGAGGTCGCCTACACCTTCGAGGTGGGCCGCGCCCACATTGGTGACCAGGCGGATGGTGGGCGCGGAGATGTCCTGCAGCAGGGCGATCTCACCGGGGGCATTCATGCCCATCTCCACCACCCAGGCGGCTGCACCGACCGGCGCGGCGACGTGGGTGAGGGGCACGCCGATGTGGTTGTTGAGGTTGCCGACGGTGGCGTGGATGCGGCCGAGGGCGCCGATGGCGAGGGCCACCATGGCGCGTGTGGTGGTCTTCCCGGCACTTCCGGTGATGCCCACCACCGGTCCACCGAAGCCCTGCCTGGCGTGGCGGGCGATGTCCTGCAGCGCCCGCAGAGAGTCGTCCACCTTCACGAAGCCGCGATCCCATCCCTCCGGCACCCGCTGGGCAACCACGCCCGCACATCCGGCCATCTGCACCTGGCCGAGAAAGTCGTGGGCATCGAAGCGGTCGCCGACGAGCGCCAGGAACCAGTCGCCGCGTTCGATGCGTCGGGAGTCGGTGGACAGGCGTCCGGCGGGCGCATCCTGCACGCAGATCCCGCCAGTGGCGGTCGCGAGCTCGGCAGCATCGAACATCATCGGGAGTCTCGCAGCATCATCGGTCGTTGGCGGCCGGCTGCCCGAGGGCCTCGGCGGCGACGAGCCGGTCGTCGAAGGGGAGCACCTGGGTGCCGATGGTCTGGGTGGTCTCGTGGCCCTTGCCAGCGATGAGAACCACGTCGTCGGCGCCCGCCTGGGCGATGGCCGCGTGGATGGCCGCGCGCCGGTCGAGCTCGGTGGGGACCTTGGTGGGAATGCCGGCCAGCACGTCGTCGACGATGGCTTGGGGGTCTTCCGAGCGGGGGTTGTCCGAGGTGATGGTCAGGCGGTCGGAGTGCTGGTGGACGACCCGTCCCATGTGTGGCCGCTTCGCCCGGTCCCGGTCCCCACCGCACCCGAAGACCGTGTGGATGGCGCCCGAGGTGAGTGGACGCAGGGCCGAGAGCACCTTCACCAGGGCGTCGGGTGTGTGGGCGTAGTCGACGAACACCCGGGGCTGGCCAGGCGAGCGGGGGACGGGCTGGAGACGCCCGGGCACATGCGGAGACCGGCCCAGTCCGTCGGCGGCCTCGGCAGGTGATGCGCCGAGGACCTGTGCCAGGATATAGGCACAGACGGTGTTCTCGAGGTTGTGGGCGCCCACGAGGGGGGTGGACACCAGCAGGGTGGTCCCGAATGCGGACACGGTGGCCCGGCAGCCGTCGAGGTCGGTGACTGCGTCGAGGATGCGCACGTCGCAGCGGTCGGTGCGGCCGTAGCGGATGACCTGGCGATGACCGACCTCCAGAGCGCCGATGCGGGGGTCGTCGCCGAACAACACCGCCACACCATCGGGGGCCAGCAGCTCACTGAATAGCCGGGCCTTGGCCGCGAAGTAGCGGTCCATGTCGCCGTGGAAGTCGAGGTGGTCTTGCGAAAAGGACGTGAAAGCGGCCACCTTGAAGGGAATCGCGTCGACCCGTCGCAGGTCGAGCCCGATGCTGGAGACTTCCATCACCGCGTAGGTGCAGCCCGCCTCGCTGGCTTCGGCCATGAGCGTGTGGAGGACGGGGGCCTCGGGGGTGGTGTGGGTGGCCGCGATGGGACGACCGGCGAGTCTGTGGCCGGTGGTGCCGATGACGAGGCCACTCTGGCCGGCGTGGGTCATGGCGGCTTCGAGGAGCAGCGCCGTGGTGGTCTTGCCGTTGGTGCCGGTGATGCCCACAACGTCGAGGCGACGGGCGGGATGGCCCGCCAGGGCGGCTGCGGCGATGGCCAGAGCGCGCCGGGCGTCGGTCACCTCGATGGTGGTGACGCCGGGGAGCACATCCACGGGTCCGTCTGCGATGACGGCCGCGCAGTCGAGGGTTCGGGCGAAGCGGCGGCCGTCGACCGAGCCGCCGCGGATGGCCACGAAGATGTCGTGGGGACCGATGGTGCGCGAGTCGTGTCCCACACCGCGGACCGTGCGCGCGGTGGGTCCGTCGACCGCGCGGGGCGCCAGCAGTGGGAGGAGGGTCGCGAGGTCCATCGGGGGCCTGAGGGGGAGAGCAGCAACCCGACGCGGAGGTGCAGGGGATGCGGGGAGGGGAGGGCCCGCGTCGGGAAGCTGTCGGGAGGTGGGGTCCGCATGGGGACGGGGTGGGAAGTGGGCGAGGGGGCCAGCAGGAATAGGGGCAGCGGCAGCTGGCGGTTTCGGCGTTCTCGACGGGTGCCGTTCGCGGGGACCTTGGGACTGGCGTGGACCTCGGAGCCGAGGTTCGGAGCGCCGTTGTCTCCGCGGTGGGCCGTGGATCCCGTCGGAGGGGCCGGGGACGATGCTGGGGAAGCGGTCGTTCCCCGCCGGTTTGCCCCCTCGCCCGAGGGAGCATTGGTTCAAGGGTGGGTGGAAGTGATCACTGAAGGTGAAGTGCGAGCTGGGCGCCGGTGGCCAGCGCCGTGCCAGCGGGAGGCGACTGCTTCGTGACGCGGCCGGTGCCGTCGAAGCTCACGGCCAGGCCGGCGCCTTCGACGGTGACGAGCGCATCGCGGAGGCTGAGGCCGGTGAGGTCGGGCACCCGGAGGCGTCCGTCGGCGGTCCAGGTGAGCTCGGGGTCGAGGGTGGCGAAGGTCTCCTCCTCCTCGTCGGCCTTCTTGACGTCGTCGTCGTCGTCTTCGAGGAGGTCCGGGTTGGGCTCGATGCCCAGCACCCGCAGCGCACCGCCGCCGATCTCGGCAAAGGCCGGACCCGCCACGATGCCGCCGTAGCTGCTGCCGATGGTGGGGGTGTCCACCGACACCGAGATGGCGAGACGCGGCGCTTCGGAGGGGACCAGGCCCACGAAGGAGCCGATGCGGGCGGTCGACGAGTAGGCGCCGTCGACGTGCTTCCAGGCGGTACCGGTCTTTCCGGCGACCTTGTAGCCCTCGATGCGGGCCCGGGTGCCCGTGCCGCCCTTCTCGGTGACGGTGTCCATCATGCGCACGGTGGCGCGGGCCGTCTCGGGGGACAGCACGCGGCCGTCTTCCTTGGGCGGAAACGCCTCGATGACCTCACCGTGCTTGTTCTCGATGGCGCGCACCAGGCGGGGCTCCATCCGCACGCCGTCGTTGCCGATGGTGGCGAGGGCGCTGGCGAGCTGCACGGAGGTGGCGGTGACGCCGTGGCCGTAGGCGGTGGTGGCCAGCTCGATGGGCTTGATGTTGTTGTGGGTGCGCATGGCACCGCGGGTCTCGCCCGGCAGGTTCAGCCCGGTGGACCGGTTGAAGCCGAATGCGCGCAGGTAGTCGAGGGTGCGCTCCGGGCCGAGCATGAAGGCCAGCTTCGCCGAGCCGATGTTCGACGAGTACTTGATGACCTCGGTGAGGGTGACCACGCCGTGGGGGTGGTCATCGTGGATGGTCTTGCGGCCCACCCGCCAGGCGCCGCCTTCACAGTCGACCGGGCTGCTGGGGGTGAGCAGGTTCTCTTCGAGGGTCGCGGCGGCCACGAAGGGCTTGAACACCGAGCCGGGCTCGATGGCGTCCATCGCGGCGTGGTTCTTGAAGAGGTCCATCGAGATGGAGGAGCCGTCGTTGGGGTTCTGGGACGGCAGGCTCGACATCGCGAGAATCTCACCGGTTCCCACATCCATCACGGTGGCGTAGGCGGACTCCGCGCCCGTGACCTCCATGGCCCGCTGCAGCGCGCGCTCGGTGATGTCCTGAATGCGCCGGTCGATGGTGAGCACCACGGTGCCGCCTTCTTCGGCCTGGATGCGCTCGGGCGTGATCTGCCGGCCCTTGCGGTCGCGCCACTGCACGTACTTGTAGGTCTCGCCCCGCAGGCTGCTGTCCAGCGTGCGCTCGAGGCCGGCCCGACCCTGACCGTTGTGGCCGACGAGGCCGAGCAAAGGCGCCGCATCGGACTTGCCTGGGTAGAAGCGGGTGGGGGTGGCCTGGGTGAACAGGGTCGAGCGCAGTCGGCTGTCCTGGTCGGAGGCCACCTGCTTCACACGGGCCCGGATGCGGGCGATGTCGCCGGGCGTGAGGTCGATGCCCACCCGCACATCTCGGCGGCCTTCCCGACGGAGCCGCTTGGCGAGCGCCCGGGCATCGGTGCCGAGCTCCTCGGCCAGGATGTCGGCGAGCAGCTGGTGGGGGTCGGCCACAGCGGGGGCGTCGCCCTTGGGGGCCTTTCCGAGCCAGAAGGGGTCGACGTGAAGCTCGAACAGCTCGACGGTGGTGGCCAGCAGGGTGTGGTTGCGGTCGACGATGTCGCCTCGGCGGCCCTGCACGACCATGACGTCTTCGAACTGGTCGCGGGCCTTGGCCTCCAGCTGGGGGTCGGGCAGCAGCATGAGAGAGGACGCCCGGGCCACGAGCGCCATGTAGCCAAGGGCGATGATTCCACCGACCCAGGCCACGCGGACCGAGGCACGCGTGCGGACATTGCCGTCTTCTTCCGCACCCCGCTTGCGGGCGGGGAGGAAGCGGCGGAGGGACGACTTCGCGGACTTCTTGGGCGTGCCCTTGCGTGGGCGACGCGTCTTTCCGGTGTGACCCGGGCGCGTTGGACGGCTCATCGGAGGCTCCCGTGTCTTCAGGGAACGTCGACGATGGCGACAGTGCCGTCGAAGGCGAGGGAGTCTCCCGCCGCTCGAAGTGCGTGGGGGTCGGTGAGCGAGGCGAGCTCGAGCTGCAGGCGCTCCTGCTCGGCCGAGGCGCGGGCGAAGGAGTCGCGGGTCTGGTCGAGGGCCACTGCGGTCTCGACGAGGTCGACGCGGGACCAGGCGCTCAGCAGAGCGCAGGCGGCCATCAGCGCGGCCACAGCGACGTAGCGCCAGATGAAGCGGAGCTCGAGACCACCGCTGTCGACCACCGGGGAGACCGGGGCGACGATGGCGGGTCGGCTGGTGCGGGGGGGCTTGGACATGGGCGTCCTCGCGAAAGGCGGGACCGGCAAGGCGCCGGCGGGGGAGGCGGGAGTCAGGGAAGGCGGGCGGCGACGCGGAGGGAAGCGGAGCGGGCGCGGGGGTTGCCGGAGTCGGCGGTGGCGCCGCGGACGGGCTTGCGCGTCACGAGCTGGAGGCGGGGAGGGGTGATGGGGTGGCCGTAGGCATCGCGGGGGGTGCCGATGCCGGCCAGCTTGCGGAAGTGCTGCTTGACGATGCGGTCTTCCAGCGAGTGGAAGGAGATGACCGCAAGGCGACCGCCCGGGGCGAGCAGGTCGATGGCAGCGTCGAGTCCGCGGCGGAGCTGGTCGAGCTCGCCGTTCACGGCCACGCGAATGGCCTGAAAAGTGCGTGTAGCAGGGTGGGTTCGCGAATTGCGATAGCCGGAGGAGGTGGCGACGGCTTCCGCGAGGGGCACGGTGCGCGTCCAGGGGCGGCCGGCGATGATGGCACGGGCGATGCGGCGGGCGCGAGGCTCCTCACCCACGGTGCGAAGCAGGTGGGTGAGGTCGCTCTCGGAGATGCGGTCGAGCAGCTCGGCGGCGGACTCCCCCGAGGTGGGGTCCATGCGCATGTCGAGGGGACCATCGGCCTGGAAGGAGAAGCCTCGGTGGGGGTCGTCGAGCTGCGGAGAGCTCACGCCGATGTCGAGGAGGATGCCGTCGAAGGGACCCAGGTGGCCGGCCAGATCGGTCATCTCGGCGTAGGTGCCAGCGAGGATGGTGGCCCGCTCTCCGAAGGCTGCCAGGCGCTCGGCGGCGGCGGCTCGGGCGGTGGGGTCGCGGTCGATGCCCACGAGCAGGCCGTCGGGAGAAGAGGCCTCCAGCACAGCGTGTGCGTGTCCGGCGCCGCCCAGAGTTCCGTCGAGATAGCGCCCGCCAGCACGCGGCTGGAGCGCATCGATCACGGCGCCAAGCAGCACCGACACATGGTGGAAGGCGACCGTCACTCGGCCACCGGAGCGGGCGCGGCGAGCCCGAGCTGCTGGGACAGGGAGCCCATGCCGTTGAGCTGCTCCCAGAGGTCGGCGGCCTGCGGGTAGGCCTGGGCCTTCCAGCGCTTGCGGTCCCAGATCTCGAACCAGCTGCCTGCAGTGAACAGGTACAGCTCCTTGTCGAGGCCGAGCAGTCCGCGCAGCTCCTTGGGGATGAGCATGCGACCGGCGCTGTCCACCGAGACCCGTTGGGCGGTCGAGTGGACGGCGAGTGCGAACAGCCGGGCGCGTGGGTCCATCGGGTCGACGCCCTGGTGGCGCTCCGCCATCTTCGTGAAGTCCTCGACCCTGTACAGCGCCAGGCCAGCCCCCGGTCCGCCATTGGCGAAGGCGACCATCTGGCCCACGCCAGCCAGCTCCAGCGCCCCCCGCAGCGGACGCGGCAGCATCACCCGACCCTTGGGATCGAGCAGCAGCTCCGCATTGAGGGATGGAAGAAGCATTGGCCAAAGGTCGACTCACGGCGCGGTCCGTGTCGGCGCGTCGGGTGCTGGAGGGAAGGTGCGTCGATGAGAGGTCCGCGCCTCACATCGCCCCTTGGATCCACATAGTCCCACTTCAAGTACCCATTGATCCACCATGGGGCCACCGTCCAGTTGTATGGATTTGATTGGCGGCCATGAATACGTCGTTCTCGTCAATTCGGGCTTCGTGGAACGATCAGCTGGGATGGGCGCGGTCTGGAGATCGCGTGGGGCGCTCCGAGATCCGCTCCAGTCCTGCCCCTTGACGCGACAAGGGTCACGTTTCACGTATGTTCCACGAGATTGATGTTCTACAGGCTGTTCTCAGCGATCTTGACAAGGAAGGGTGCGCTGATCCAGCGGTGTCTGGAGTGTCGGATTTGTTCGTCTGGTCGCCTGAAGGACCTTGGTGTCACGAAGTGGAAGCTGGTGGGTCATGGAGTGGGGGTCGGGACCATTGGCCGGTGTCGCGAGGTGGATCTGTGGCCTCGCGGGGACTCGCACTGAAGGACGCGCGGGGTCACCGGGGAGCAACCAGGTGGGGACGGCCCCGGCTTGGACTTCGGACCATGCCGCGGAAGGCGCGATGCATTAGGCGCCGCCCTGGCCATGGATCCGATGAGCGGACGGCCGAGGAGGAGCGATGGGCAAGGCACCGAACCCTGCGGTCCGTGTCATCGCCGAGAACCGCAAGGCCCGACACGAGTACGACATCCTCGAACGCCTGGAGGTTGGCCTCGTGCTGGTGGGCTCAGAGGTGAAGAGTCTGCGGGGAGGAAAGGGCAACATCGCGGAGGCATTCGTCAAGTTCGTCGACGACGAGGCCTTTCTGGTGGACTGCCATGTCCCGCCCTACCCACAGGCCGGTCAGTTCAACCACGAGCCCCGGCGCCAACGCAAGCTGCTTGCGAAGCGCCACGAGCTCGACAAGCTCGCCGAGAAGGTCGCCACAAAGGGCCTCACCATCGTCCCGCTCAAGCTGTTCTTCAAGGGCGCCTGGGTGAAGGTGGAGCTCGGGCTCGCCCGTGGCCGGAAGCTGCACGATAAACGCCACGCCCTCAAGGCGAAGCAGGACAAGCGCGAGATGGCCCGCGCACTGCGCAATCGCTGAGAGGTCGACCGCCCTGCGGGCCGCCGTTGCGTCCCTTGCTGCGGGTCAGGTGCCAGGGTACTGGCCGCCTCCTCGTCTCCGCATGCAGGACCTCGAAATGACCGGCTGGATGGCACAAACGGGTGTGGTGGCTGCAGGCCTCGGCTTCGGCACTTTGGTCGGCGGCATCGCTGGCGGATGGCTGATCTCCGCCGGCCTGATGGCGTGGCGTCGACTCATGGGCATCGGAGGGGCCGCGCTGATGGGCCTCGGGGTGTCGCTCTACCTGGGGCGCCAGCACCACCCGAGCCACGCCCCTTCGGCCTGCAACGTCGACGACCTCTTCAACTGCGACGTGGTCAACACGAGCCAGTACTCGGAGATTGCGGGCCTTCCCATCGCGCTGCTCGGGGCCGCCTTCTACGCCGGCGTGCTGATGTTGGTCGCGATGGCGAGCCAGTCGAAGGAGTCCTACAGCCGGGCGAGCCACCTCATCACCGCTGGCGGCGTCATCTCGGTGCTGTACTCGGTCTTCCTCGCCTGGGCGTCCACCCAGGTCGGTGCCTGGTGCCTGTTCTGCATCTCGCTCTACGGAATCAACGCCCTCATCCTGGGCGGTGGACTGTGGGCTGTGAAGGAGTCTGGAGTTCCGCTGGGCGATGGCATCAAAGAGGCGCTCACGGGCAAGGCCGACCGCTCTTTCGGCTCCATGACCACCGCCGGCATCGTCACTCTGGTCGTCTCGCTGTTCTGGTACAACAACCTCGGTGATGGCACTGGTCCCGGTCCGAGCCCAGGTCCCAACCCAGGTCCGGTCGACGTCGCGGGCCTCGTCGAAAAGGTTGCGCCCGGCGCCGACATGGACGGCACCGAGCCCGTCTACGGAAACCCCGCCGCACCCTACACCGTGCTGGAGTGGGCCGACTTCGAGTGCCCCCACTGTGGCATCGTGGCGCCCGAGCTGAAGAAGGTGGTCGACGCCAACCCCGACATCAAGGTCGCCTTCCGCAACTACCCCCTGTCCAACAAGTGCAACGGCAACGTGCAGTCGTCTTTCCACGAGTACGCCTGCGACGCCGCCTTCGCCGCCGAGTGCGCCCGCAAGCAGGGCAAGTTCTGGGAACTTACGGGACTGATGTTCAAGAATCAGGCCTACCTCGACCGCGATGGCATCTCCACGATGGCCGAGCAAAAGGGCCTCGACGTGGCTGCCCTCGTGGCCTGCATGGACGACCCCGCCACCGAGCTGGCCGTGAAGACCGACATTGCCGCCGGTGAAAAGGCTGGCGTCACCGGCACTCCGGCCCTCTACCTCCAGGGCGCCCACGGTCCCGGCACCTGGGTGAAGCTCAAGGCGAACCCCGAGCAGATCCCGAGCATCGTCGCCGCCCACAAGGCCGCCGGCGCACCGCTGCCCACCCCCTGATCAAGATGGGTGTCCGCTGGGCCCAGCTCTGGGTCGACCTTCCCCGCATCTCGGTGCCACAGGTGTCAGCACTGGCCTTCGATGCCGGCTGTGTGGGCGCTCAGGAAGACGTGCCCGCGGGCGTGAAGCTCGTGGTCCGTCAGCCGTGGGACCAGGGCCCTGCGCCGCCTCCGCCCGCTCAGGTTCGGCTGCGGTTGTGGTTCGGAGAGGACGACGCCCGACGCGCCCGCACGGTTGTCCGAGATGCCGCTGCGGCGGTGCCGGGCGCCGGTGAGGTCCACCTCGAGTGGGACGCAGAAGAAGACTGGGCGGATGCCTGGCGGGCCGGCTTCGAGCGGCTGGTGGTGTCGGAGCGCCTGGCGGTGGCAGCCCCCTGGAATGCGGAGGCCGGCGACCTGGTCATCGAGCCGGGCATGGCCTTCGGCACCGGGGAGCATCCCACCACTCGAGCCTGCTTGCGGGGGGTCGATCGACACGCCGTGGCAGGCCAGACCTTGTTGGATGTGGGCTGCGGCACGGGGGTGCTGGCTCTGGCAGGCGCTCGCTTCGGCATGCGGGTGTCGGGCATCGACATCGACCCCGCCGCAGTGACCGCCTCCGATGACAACGCGGCCCGGAATGGCCTCACCGGCGCCTTTTCCGCCCAGCCGCTCTCGGCGCTGGGGGGGCGCTTTCAGCTTGTCGTGGCCAACATCTTCGCGGAGGTGTTGGTCACGATGGCCGACGACCTCGCCCGCCTGTGTGCCGGTCGCCTCTGCCTCGCTGGCATCCTCGCCGACCGCGCCCACCTCGTGGTCGATGCCCTGTCGGCCTTCGAGGAGGTCCACCGGGAGCGGGAGGGAGACTGGGTCTACCTGGAACTCGTGCCCCGTTCATCGGTGAGCTGATGCGCCGCTTTCGCTGCGACGCCATCCCCGAGCCTGGCGAGCGCACCCTGCTCGACGCCGAGGTCTCCCACCACCTCCTGCTGGTCACCCGGGTGCCCCGCGGACATCAGGTCGAGCTGTTCGACGGCGACGGACGCTCGGCGGTGGCGACACTGGTGGACGTGGAGGCCGCCCGGGCTGTGGTCGAGGTCGACCGCTTGCAACAGCACCAGGTGGACGCACCGCTTCGGCTGCTCGCAGCGGTCACGAAGGGGCCCCGCTTCGAGACGGCCCTGCGCATGGCGGTGGAGCTCGGCGCAACGGAGGTGGTGCCCGTGTTGGCGGCCCGTTCCGTGGCCAGGGGCGACCGCAAAGCTCGGTGGCTGCGGGTCATCGAAGGGGCGTCTCAGCAGTCTGGCCGGGCCGTGTGTCCGGTACTTCGGCCCCTCACGCTCTTTGCGGACGTGGTGGCAGAGCCGTCCCCGGGCTTGCGGTGGGTGTGCCTGCCCGGTGCCGCAGCCGTGCCGGGCACCCTCGGTGCCGCCAGTGTGCTTGTGGGTCCAGAAGGCGGCTGGACGGACGCGGAGGCCGACCACGCACGGCTGGCGGGCTGGCAGGCCGCCGGACTGGGTCCCCACGTTCTGCGGGCGGAGACCGCAGTTGCCGCAGCGTTGGCCAGGGTTCGCTGCGAGGGGGCTGCACGGTCCTGACGGCGCGCACCCACCCCGAGAACCAGCTCGCCCCGGCGGTCCCATTGAAGGGATGCCGGGGCGAGGCGTTCGGGACGGCTCAGTCTTCGCGGCGGCGGGCCAGCGCGAGGAAGCCGAAGAGGGGAACGGTGATGAGAGCGGCTGCGGCGGTGTCGCTACCGGAGCTGCTGTTCTTGCCGCACCCCGAGGGCTCGTCGACCTGCTCGGTGAGGAGGTCTTCGTACTCGGTGGGGACGGGCTCGGGGTAGACCCAGATCTCGTCGTGGGCCCAGTCCTGGTTGCCGTCTTCGTCTTCCACGAGCACCGTGACCTCGTAGCGGTAGCCGAGACCCGCCTCGACATCGAGGACGGGGGCGGTCCAGGTGATGGTCTGGGCGGTGGGCGAGCTGACCGGCGAGTGGTTGATCTCGGAGAGCTGCGAGTCGGTGGCGGACCAGTCGTAGGTGATGGTCTGGCCGTCTTCTTCGAAGACGAAGACCGTCATGGTGGTGGACTCGCCGCCGCCGATGGCGGTCTGGTTCATCTGGATGCCGCCGATGATGTGGGGCACCGAGGCGGTCTCGATGCAGCCACCGGGCTCGGCGGAGTCGTTGATGAAGTTGCAGTTGTTGTCTTTGTCGTCGCAGTACTCGGGGGCGCCCGGGTAGCTGTTGGGGTCGTTGTCGTCGCAGTCGAGGTCGAGCTCCGAGAAGCCGTCGCCGTCGTCGTCGACGAAGCTGGTGCCTTCGTCCACCAGGCCGTCGCAGTCGTTGTCCTTCTGGTCGGGCTGCTCCATTGCGCCGGGGTAGGTCTCGGGGTCGAAGTCGTCGCAGTCGCCCTCGAGCTCGGTGACGCTGTCGCCGTCGTCGTCTCCACCGAGGCTGTTCTCGTCGATGGCGCCGTCGCAGTCGTTGTCGATGCCGTCGGGGAGCTCGGCCGCGCCGGGGTAGACGGAGGTGTTGGAGTCATCGCAGTCGATGTTTCCGTTCTCGTCCATCTCGTCGCCCCAGCCGTCACCGTCGTCGTCGGAGTCGGGGTAGAGCGCGCGCCACAGCACGGTGGTGGAAGCCCGGCCGATGAGCTCGGACTGGTCGGTGACCTGGACGAGCAGGGTGTCGGTGCCGTCTGCGAGGAACTCGATGGGGATCTCGACGAAAACGTGGCCGCTGATGTCGTCGGGGCGGCAGTCGGCCACCTTGGTCTCGCCGACGTGGCTGCGGACCTTGCAGATGAGGGTGTCGGCCGGCTGGTTGAGGTCGAACATGTCGACCTCCATCACCAGGGGGCTGGCCGAGCGGTGCTGGTAGCCGACGGGCGGGAAGTGCACGGCCACTTCGGGGGCGACGTTGTCGGGGTCGAAGCCCGTGTTGCCCTTCACGTTGACCGTGACCTCGGGGGCGTCGCCGTCATCGGTGAACACGGTGATCTGGCAGACGGCCGGGTCGAGGTCGACGGGGTCGTAGTGCACGGCGAAGAGGGTGGCCTCGCCCGGCAGCAGCTCACGGTTGGTCATGTGGCTGATGTCGATGGAGTAGGCCTCGTCGCAGGCGTCGGACATCACCGGATCGTCGACCACCAGCTCGCCGTCGCCGGTGTTGTGGATGTAGACGAACTGCTCCTCGGTCTCGCCCGGGTAGTGGTGGCCCATGTCGACCGAGGGGGAGCGCACGACCACGTTGCCGATGCCCTGAATGGACTCGCCGCTGAGCAGCACGGTGTGCCGGAACTCGTCGGGGTCGCGGTAGTACTCGGGGATGTCGTCTTCCTTGGACTCATCGACCGGGGCGGTGACGGTGAGGATCTCGATGGAGCCCCACATCTCGCCGGTGGTGATGGGCGCGAACTCCACGGTGAGCGGGATCTCACAGTCGGGGTTCAGCACAGGCACGTCGCCCGTCTGGGTGTTGGACGAGCCGTCGTCGCCGCTTCCACCGTCGCCGTCGTCGCCCCCGTCGCTGCCATCATCGCCGCCGCTGCCACCGCCGCCGGTGTCCTCGAGAACGAAGCCTGCGCCCTCGTCTTCCTCCTCGTCGGCCGCGGCGGCGCCAGTGCAGACCATGTCGTTGATGTTCCACGACAGGGAGAAGGAGTCGACGAAGGCCTCGTCGCGCAGCTGGATGCTCTCGATGCCCATGGGCTCGTCGCCCGTGTTCCGCATCACCACCACGCGGCTGGACGCTTCACCGAAGTCGAGGGTGCCAAACTCGAGAAGCTCGGAGGACAGCTGAACCTCCGGGTACTTCACGAGCTTGACGGGCACCTTGACCGGGTCGTTGGAGCCGCAGCCGAACAGCGCGAGCAGAGCGGCGGCGGATGCGAGACGCGGTGCAGCGGAGAGGGGGAGGCGAATCATCGATGCTTCCTCGGATGGGCGGCTTCCAGTGGTGGCTCGGGTGGGCCCGGCGGTGGACCGGGAGAGCGAGCGCACCACGGCATGCACTCCGGGCGTCAGTCGGCCCGTTCTGCGACTCGAAGTTGTAGCCGCAGGCCGGGGCCGATGTCAACGCAGGGCAAACAGTCGAAAGGGGAAGGGAACACCCTCCGCCATGTCCGCATCAGCTCTCGGCCGCACACCGGATCGGCAGGCAGCCGGGAAGCACGTCGAAACGGGCGGGAAGGCTGCCGGGTTGTTCGCCGTCGAGGTCGATGCGGGCCTCTTCTCCTTCGACCACCCGGGCCTCGAGCCACTTCGCCCGGAATTGGCGGACCCCGGGCCAGGCGTGCAGGCTGCCGTCGTAGAGGCGCCGCGAGCGCATCAGCTGGATGACGAAGGGATCGGGCGGAAGGATGGTGATGTCGAAGAAGCCGTCGTCGGGCCGTCCGCCGTTGCCGACATCCATGCCGCCCCCGCAGAAGGCACCGTTGGCCAGAAAGGCCGACAGCACGTCAGCCTCCCGCTCGTGGATGCCGTCTGCCGCCTCCCAGCGAAGGTGAACGACCGGGGCTTCATACGAAAACGCCGTCTGGACGGTGGCGATGTAGAAGGTGGCGAGGCCGCCCCACGACTTCGACATCTTGTTGGCGCGGCGCACCACCTCGCCGTTGGCGCCAAAGCCGGCGACGTTGATGAAGTACTCGACCTTCGGGTTGCCTTCGCCCATGGTCGCGCGGCCGACGTCCCAGCGGCGGAGCGGGCCCTTGGCGGCGACCCGCATCATGTCGTCGAGCCGGGAGGGCAGGCCGAGGGACTTCTGGAGGTCGCTGCCGGTGCCCTGGGGCACGGTGGCGAAGACCACGTCGGAGCGCAGCTTGCCGTCCTGGCCGAGCAGGCCTTGCACCACCTCGTGGCAGGTGCCGTCCCCCCCCACTGCGACCACGGTGCGCGCGCCCTCGTCGCAAGCGCGACGAGCCAGCTCCGTCGCGTGTCGGGGCCGCTCGGTGGGAATGATGCGGGCATCCGAGAAGTGGCGTTCGATGGCCTTCTTGAGGCGCACCCGGCTGCGGCCGGCCTTTCCGGCTCCGGCGCGGGGGTTCACGATGAAGACCGCGGGCTCGCGGTGGCGCTGGTCGTCCTGGCCGGTCGGCACGTCGTCTCCGTCCCTCGGTCCGGCGCTGGGGAACCAGAGGGGCAGCCGCCATAGCGTGTCGGTGCGGTCGGGGCCGCCGGTCAGGTGACGGGCTGGGGCGGTCGGCCCCACCGCCGTGTCCCGACGAGGATTGGGGGACCCGAGAATTGGCGACGCCCCGCTCACATCGTGGCAGGGCGTCTCATGCGGTGAAGCAGGGAAGTGATGTCCCGCCGGACCGTCGCAGCGTCTCGCGGCGGCCGATAGCAGGATTCGTGCCAGTTTGGTGCAGGTCGGCGACAGTATCGTGAGTACGGGTGTGCTCGCCGAGGGGGTCGTGTCGAGGATACGGTTTTGGGCCTCGAATTCTCCGAAATCGCGACATCATTGTCGTGGTCAGCTTGCCCGATCCTGGCGCGCGAGGTGGGATGCCACAATGTCGGCGAGCTCCCAGGGCCGTTCGATGGGATGCAGGTGCCGAGCTCCGGGGATGCGAAGGTGGGTGGAGCCGGGGAGCCAGGCGGTGGCGTTGTCGGCGACATGGGCCGGATACAGCACGTCCTCGTCGGCCCACACCAGCAGCACCGGCGCGGCGGGGACGTCGGTCCGGGCAGCCTCTGCGGGCAGCTCGGCCAGCCAGCGAGACACTGCACGTCGGCGCGGGCCGTCTGCCGTCCACCCCTCCGTGACCCTGACAACCATGTCGCGGTCCATCACATAGGGGTTGACGACAAGGCGCCGCATGCCGGCGGATGAAGCGAGTGCTGCACGCAAAGCGGTGGGGCGGAATGCCGCTGCTGCCACGGCCGGGAGGACCCGAGCGGTGCGCGCGCCCAGCCGGGTGATGGGGTCGAGGCGACCGAGCGGACCATTGCTCAGCACGACTGCGGCCACTTCGGTGCGCGTGGCCAGGTGCAGCGCCAGGGGGACCGCCAGCCCGTGGCCGATGACGACGCTCCCCTTCGCCCGGTCGAGCAGATGGTCGACCAGGCCGGCCGTGCCGCCAGACGACACGGCGGCGGTGCCGGCCTCGTCGAAGAGATCCGCGCAGTCGGTGGACCAGCCGTGGTGGGCGAGGCGACGGGCCACCTCCTCCCAGGTCGCCGGACCGGTGGGCGGGGCGGCCAGGAGGAGCGCGTGGGGGGACGTGCTGGACATCGGGTGGACTCGGGCGCTGCGGGGGATGCGGCCGTATCTCGCAATGGGGCGGACGCCCGGCGGCGAGCTTTCCAAAGCGCGGATGCCAGATGGGTGCGGGACCCCGGGGACGGATGTGTGCCGCAGTTTCCGGCGTCAGCGGGCCCTGCGCCGGGCGAGACCCCCGGCGACCGGATAGGCGGTGCCGGCTCTGACGCGCCCTTGGCCAGGGTGCGCCCCCGTTCGGTGGCCTCGACCTCTCGCCAGCACTCCCCCGTGGAGGCGACTCGAGGACGACAGCCGGTCCGCGGGGTCACCGCCTGACCTCAGACAGGTGCGGCCGTCCCGCAGCGCGAACTGCGGGGAGTATCGGAAAGCGGAGAACGTGCGGTGTACGACCTCATCATTCGCGACGCGACCATCCTCAACTCCTCCCGTCGCCTGGTGGCGGACATCGCCGTCGAAGGCGGGCGCATCGTCGAGGTGGGCGGCTCGGTCTCTGGCCGCGCACGGGCGGAGCTCCAAGGCATCGGCCGCTTCGTGATGCCCGGTGTCATCGATGCCCGCGTGCGCGCAGGGCAGCCTGGCAGCGCCACCGGCCACGCGTGGGACCACCTCGGCCGTGCCGCGCTCGCCGCGGGCACCACCACCGTCTTCGATCTGGCCGATGCCCGCACGCCCATCACCACGCGGGCCCAGCTTGCCGAGGCCCGCGCAGCATCCGCTGGTGCGGTGGTCGACCACGGACACTGGATGCTCGCGGATGGCGACAACGCCTCTGAAGTCGCCGATGCCATCGAGGCCGGTGAAGCGGTGGGCGCCTTCGTCCGCACGGGTTGGGTGCGCTCCGGCAACGGCCTGGTCGACCTCGACGACCTCCCGGAGGTGCTGGCCGAGCTGCCGGGCCGCGTGGGGGTGCAGCTCGAAGACGGCGACCGTCTGCGCAAGGCCCACCGAAAGCTCGATGGGGCCGCTGGCGACGACGCCTCCCTCCGTCCCACCGAAGCCGAGACCGAGGCCGTGGCCGCCCTGGTCGAGTTCATGCAGGAAGCGCCCCACGACGTCCACCTATGCGGCATCACCACGGCCGGCGCGCTCAATGCCCTCGACCCCCACCGGGGCGACATCCCGGTGAGCATCAGCGTGTCTCCCCAGCACCTCTTCTTGAGCATCGAGACCCACAAGCTCGGTGAGGCAATCAAGAACGACCCTCCCGTGCGCCATGAGCTCGACCGTCGCGCTCTGTGGTCCGCGGTGAAGCGCGGACGCATCGACGCCTTTCACAGCGGCCACGTCCCGCTTGCACGCGCCCTCAAGTCGGGTCCCTACGACGCCATGCCGTCGGGCTTGCCGGGAGTGGACACTCTGCTCGCCCTGCTCATCGGTGCGGTCAAGAATGGCCGGCTCGGGCTGGAACAGGTCGTTCAGATGTGCAGCGAGGCGCCCGCCCGCCTGTTTGGCCTCTCGTCCAAGGGCCGCATCGAGGTGGGTGCAGATGCCGACCTCCTGCTGGTGCGCGAGGGCCACACCCGTCGCCTGAAGCCGGCGCCCACTGCCTCGGGCGTGGAGTGGTCGCCCTTCCTGGGTCGCGAGGTGGGGCTGCTCCCAGAGGTCGTCGTGGCCCGCGGTCAGGTGGTGGCCCGCGAAGGTGTGCTGGTGGGAGAGGTGCCTTCCGGGCGCCCGGTCCGGGGCTGAGCGACGGTGGCCGAGACTCCTGGCGGTCCCATCCACACCTGGTCGGCCCTCGACCTCCGCAGGATGCTCGACGCGGGCGAGCTCCGCAGCGTAGAGCTGGTGCAGGCGCTCCATGCCCGCACCGATACCGTCGACCCCGTCGTGCGGGGCTATGCCTGGCAGCTCCGGGACGAAGCGCTCGAGGCTGCCCGCGCATGTGATGCGTCCGACGAGACGGCGCGCAGTGTGGTCCATGGCGTGCCGCTGAGTGTGAAGGAGAACATCGCCACGCAGGGCACGCCGGTCACCCTCGGCCTCAAGGCCAGACTCGACTCGGTTGCCAGCGATGATGCTGTGGTGGTCGATATCCTGCGAGAGTCAGGCGCGGTCATCATGGGCAAGAGCAACGTCCCTCTGCTCATGCTCAGTGTGGAGACGCACAACGACATCTGGGGCACCACCCACAACCCGTGGGACCTGTCCCGGGTGCCCGGTGGGTCGAGCGGTGGGGAAGCCGCGCTCATCGCCTCTGGGCAGGTGCCTTGGGGACTGGGCACCGACATCGGGGGTTCCATCCGGGTGCCGTGTGCCTGGTGTGGCATTGCCGGCCTCAAGCCCACCGTCGGGCGCTGGTCGGCCAAGGGCCAGCATGGTGCCATCCGAGGCCAGGAAATCGTCCGGGCGACCATGGGCCCGATGGCGAGAACCAGCCGTGACGTGGCGGCCTTGTGGCAGGCCGTCGATCCCATCGCCCAACATGAGCGCGACCCGCTTGTGCCGCCCATTCCCCTGTCCGCTCCAGGCGCGGTCGACCTGCGGGGACTGCGGGTGGGGGTCTACGTCGACGATGGCGTCTTCCAGCCGGCTGCCAGCGTGGTCCGGGCGGTGCACCAGGCCGCCCACCACCTCGCGGCTGCCGGAGCCGAGGTGGTGCCGTTCAGTCCACCCGATGGCTGGCCCCTCGCCGAGCGGTACTTCGGGGCCTTGTCCGCGGATGGCGGCGCCGCTGTGCTCGCCCACCTCCGCGACCAGCCGCCCACCCCGCAGCTCACCACTGTGCTGCTCCTCGCCCGCCTGCCGGCCGCGGTGCGACGCTCTGCCATGTTGGCCATGCGCCTGGCCGGACAGGCTCGGGCGGCCCGCATCGGTCGTGCCTTCGGTCGGAAGGGCGCGGCGGACCTCTTCGCATTCGCTGCAGCCCGAGATGATGCGCGGCGGGCGGAGCTGGCGGCCTGGGACAGGGCCGGTATCGACCTGTTGGTCGGTCCCCCCTGCGTGACCCCGGCCGCCCACCACGGGCGCACCCACGACTGGACGCTCGGGGGCTGGCACACCATGCGGTGGAACCTCCTCGACCTGCCGGCCGGCGTGGTGCCCGTGTCCAGCGTGCGGGCCGACGAGACCATCCGCAGCCACCTTCAAGATGCGTTGGACACCCGTGCGGCGGAGTTCGAAGCACACAGCGAGGGCTTGCCGCTCGCGGCTCAGATCATCGCCCGGCCGTTTCGCGAAGACATCGTGCTGGCCGCCATGATCGCGGTGGAAGATGCGGCCCGCGACGCCGGCGATTTCCCCATCACACCCGTCGACCCGCGTTCCTGACCCCCGGCCGCGTCGGGTCTGGCCGGTGCAGGTGGGTGGAAGGTGTGGCAGCCTGACTCTGCGGCGTGAAGCCACGCCACCGCGGCGCCTTTGTGGCGAGGGTGCCGCCACTCGGCCGGGGGAACGCCCATGCCCGCAGCGGATTCGAATCGGGTCGTCCTGCCCTTGCCCGAGCTGCTGGGAGTCGACCATCTGGCGCTGGTGCTCGGCGCTCTCTGTGATGCGCCCGCCCGGCTGCAGCTGGGGTCGCTCGACCGGGGTGCCCGCGGAACGGTGTTCGCGCTCACCTCGCTCGGCGCGGAGCTGATGCGGGACGGGACCGACTTTCTGTGTGTTCCGGTCGCCGCCCTGCGCCCATCGCTCGGCATGGTGCATTCGGGCGACGACCCCGCCTCGGCCGCGCACCTGGTCGTCCAGTGTGCGCGTCTTGCCCGCCGCATGGACGTCGTCGTGCACGGCGGACACGGACTGGCGTCCCTCGGCCCGCTCGTAGAGGCCCTCACCAGCCTCGGGGCGTCGATTGCGCCGCGTCGCAGCCGTCGGGGCCACCCCACCCTGCGCATTCGAGGTCCGGTGAGACCGGGAGACCTGCAGCTTCCCGAGTCGGCCCGTCTCGACCATGTGGCCGCTCTCCTGGTGGGACTCGCGGGGCTCGAAAGTGCGTCGACCCTTGGCCTGAGCCGCGTGCCGGCCGGCCTGACCGGCGTGCTCGAGCTGTTGGGCGCATGTGGGCTCACGGTGGACTGGACCCCCGACGGCCTCGGACTGCGGGTGCCCGGGGGTCAGCGCCCCCGTCCGGGCAGGCTGGAGAGGCCCATCGACCCTGTGGGGGTCGCCATGCTGCGTGCGGCTGGACTGTTCGCCCAACGTCCGGTGGCGGTGATGGCCGGCGCCCCATCCGCCCTCGCGCCACTGCTGCAGGCCGTCGAAAATGGTGAACAGTACACCGTTTCGGATGATATTCCGCTGCTCGACCTCCGTTCGCTTCCGGAGCTGCTGCCGGTCGCTTCGGTGCTGTCGCTGCTCAGTCCGGCGCCCGTGGAGCTCCACTGTCGTGGCCAGCCGGAGCTGCCGGTGCTTTCGGCCGCCCTGCAGCGGGTGGGCGCTCGTGTCGAGCGGTCTGCAGCTGGCCTGCGGGTCCACGCCCCCGATGGCATCCGCGGTCGCGTGGTGCTCCGCTGTCAGGGCATCCCCACGGTTCACCGTGCGCTTCGCCTGCTGTCGCTGCGCGAGCCCGCGGTGATGGTCGACTCCGCCGACGAAGATGGCGCCTGGCCGGACTTCGAGCAGCTGCTGGAAGGCCTCCGACAGCCCCTCCGCGGCTCGGCGGCCTGACGACGGGAACCGCCAGCGCCCGGCGAGGTCGGACCCCCGGCATCCCTACGCCGTGGAGTCCCCATGTCCCCCTTCGGAGTCCTCTTGCTGGCCGCGCTCACTGCCCCCGGCTCCCATGCCCGTCCCAAGGCCGCGGAGCCCGCGCCGTCCACCGAAGATGCTGCAGACCGCTACCGCGCGCTTGCCGCCGACAAGAACCTCGAGGTCATCGAGCGACTGGAGGGACTGCTGGAGAGCGGTCGATTCGAAGGAGACCAGAAGGCCGACCTCATGCTGCGACTGGCGGAGGCCTACTTCGCGGAGTTCCGACGGGTACGCCTCGCCGAAGAAGCGGCCAACATCGAGCGCGCCGACCGCTGCGGAGACTGTCCTACACCTGCGACCACGCCTTGATGGTGTCGAGGAACGGCCCCGCGTAGCGACGGATGCGCTCCTTGCCCATGCCATGCACCCGACGCATGTCGTGGGAGGTGGTGGGACGGGCCAGCGCCATCGCCTCCAGCGTCTTGTTCGGCGCCACCACGTAGGCCGGCACATCGTCGGCCTGGGCGAGTCGGCGCCGGAGCGTGCGCAGCTCGTGGAGGAGGTCGGCGTTGGCCGCGATGGGGGCCTCCGCCGAGGGACGCTGACGGTTCAGCCGGCCGATGCGCGGGAACTGCATCCGGAAGTCGTCGGCCTGCTGCCGCATCACCTTCCAGCCGAGGTCGTTGAGCTGCAGCACCCGATAGGTGCGCTCTCGGCCACCCACCTCGCGGGTCTCGTAGTCGGCCGTGACGGCCTCGGCCTCCACCAGCGCCTGGAGCACCTGTTCGAGCTCGCGTGTGGTCCAGCCCGAGAGGATGCCGTAGGTGCTCAGTCGGTCGAAATTGAAGGCCAGCACGGTCTTGTCGCGACTTCCGGTGACCACCTTCACGTTCATCGCCAACGAGAAGGGCTTCTTCATGCGGGCCATGTTCGCGAGCAGCTTGCGGACCACCAGCTCCTCGTCGGGCCGCAACGCCTTGGGCCCTGCCACCATCGCCTTGCCGTCGAGGCAGGCATCGCAGGTGCCGCACCGCTCCCAGGGTGGGGTCTGTCCGAAGTACTCCACGAAGTAGCGGCGTCGGCAGCTCGACCGGGCATAGGCGACCATTCGGTCGAGCTTGGCGTACTCCCGCTGACGCCGGGCCCGCAGGCGGCTCTCGTCGAAGTCGAAGGGAGCATCGGGCTTGAGCAGCTCGATGCCACCGGAGCGCCCGGGTGGCGCGAGGCTGATGTAGCCCCGGCCTTCGAGGCCCCGCAGGGCGGCCATGAGCTGGTCGCGGGCGACGTCGAGGTGGCGCCCGAGCCAGTCGAGACCGACCTCGATGGTGGGGGTGTCGGGGTCGTCGGCGATGCGGCCTTGCAGCCAGCGCCACACCTTGCCGCGGATGCCATCGGGGCGCGCCGCTGGGCGTCCTCGGCGGATGGAGATGCGGGTCTCGCGCTGGGTGGACGGAATGCGCCGCAGCCAACCTTCCCGCTGCAGCAGGTAGATGGCGGAGCTGACCGTGCGCTCGTTGACCTGTTCGTCGGCAAGCCCGGTGCGGGACTCGATGCTCGCCGCCAGTTCCTCGCGCGATGACCACACCGGGTTGATGCCCTCCTCCAGCAGCCGCTCGTAGACCGCGCGCACCAGCACCGCCGGTGGGTGCGCCATCTGGATGAAGAACTCCTGGGTGCGGCGGTCGGCATCGCGAAAGAGCAGGGCCACACGCGAGGGCTTGTTGTCTCGGCCGGCGCGACCGATCTCCTGGTAGTAGGCCTCCACCGTGCCTGGAATCTCGAAGTGCACGATGGTGCGCACGTCTTCTTTGTCCACGCCCATGCCGAAGGCGTTGGTGGCCACGACCACGGGCACCCGCCCGTTCATGAAGGCGTCCTGCACGGCCACCCGGTCGGGGTGGTCGAGACCGGCGTGGTACATGCCCGCTGGCACGCCCTCTGCGCGAAGGTGGGCGGTGACCTTCTCCACGTTCTTGCGGGTGGCGCAGTACACGAGCGCGGGAGAGGCTGACACCAGCTCGGGCAGCAGCGCGAGCTTCTCCTTGTCCTTGCGGGTGGCGATGACCTCGAGGGACAGGTTGTGGCGGTCGAAGCCCTGGATGAACCGACGGGCGTCGAGGATGCCGAGGGTGCGCAGGATGTCGTCCTGCACCTCGGGGGTGGCGGTGGCGGTGAGGGCCACGGTGGGCACATTTCCGAGGGCTCTGCGGACCTTGCCGAGCCGCAGGTAGTCGGGCCGGAAGTCGTGGCCCCACTGCGACAGGCAGTGCGCCTCATCGATGGCCAGCAGGCGAATGTCGGCCCGCTGCAGGCGCCGGAGGAAGTGCTCCGAGAAGCGCTCGGGGGCGACGTAGACCAGCTCATAGCGGCCGTTCAGCACGCCATCGAGGGCATCGCGGCGCTCGGCTGCGGACAGGGTGGAGTTGATGGCCACCGCTCGGATTCCGCGGGCCTGTAGGGCGTCGACCTGGTCCTTCATGAGGGCCAGCAGCGGCGACACGACCAGGGTGGTGCCCCCCCGGGCCAGCGCCGGGAGCTGGTAGCACATCGACTTGCCGGCACCGGTGGGCATCACCACGAGGGCATCGCGGCCAGCGGTGACGTGGGCGCAGACCGAGGCCTGGCCTCCGCGGAAGGCGGGGTAGCCAAAGCGGCTGCGGAGGACCTTCTCCAGCTCGCCTTCGGTGGGCAGAGGGGCGTGCGCGGCGGACGTCATGGTGGCTCTGGGGCGGGACCCCCGTGTGCCGCTTCGGGGAGAAGGGGTCTGCGCAGGGGGCGGTGGACGCCGGCGCACAGCACAGGACGTGCGCACGTCGGTGTCGGCAGATGCGGGTGACGGCGTGTGTCGGTGTCGACGACGCCTTCTCGCCGGTGGTCCCCCCCCCCCGTCGAACAGACGCCATCACGGGTGACAGCTGTCCACGAACAGGCAGGTGGGCCGGCCCGTCGAGTCTAACCCTTCCAGGCCTTGACTTGCACACCCATTCAGGGTCTGCGCGCTCAGGGAGTGGGCGGCGCGGGGGGGCTGTCGTCCGCTTCGGCGCCTCCCGTCTCTGGCTCGAAGCCCTCCAGGCCGCCCTCGGGGTCCTCCCACTCCACAAACCAGCCGTGTGGGGTGCGATACCAGGTCTGGCGCACCTTCCAGGTCTCGAGAATCTGCTCAGGCAGCTCGTAGCCCTTGGCCCGCACGAAGACCACGGCCTCCCGGGTGCGGCCGTTCACCGGCTTGTCGGTCTCCTCGCCGATGACCGCCTGGATGACCGTGGCCTCCTCGTAGCGTCGCACCTCGGACTGCTTCTCCAGCCACTCCTTGTAGAGCAGGCGCTGGGCGGGGTCTTCGATGAACACGCTCGCCCGGTCGGGGTCGGCCCAGCGCACCGCTTGCCAGTAGATGCCCGCGCTCCGGAGCAGGTGGCTCTCCTCCTTGGAGGCGCCCTTGCGGTTGGCGTTGGGCGCTGCGCAAGCGACCGCGAGGCCCAGAGAGCCGGTGACGAGGAGACGGCGAGACAGCATCATGGCGTTCTTCTAGCCTCCCTGCCCGCGGACAGCCATGCATCGTCAACAGCCGGCGGGTGGAGTGGTCGAAGGCCGCCCGCGGGCGTTAGCCATCTGGCAGCCGCTGCCATGCCGGGCAGGCTCCCAGGAGGCGCACTTGGCTCCCATGAAGAGAAGTCCCGTCCGCATCGCACTTCTCGGCGTCGCCTTGTCCACCTTCGGGTGCCGGCACCGTGCCCTCATCGCCTCCGACCCCCCCGGCGCGCAGGTGCGCATCGGCCGCCAGTACATCGGGGTCACCCCGGTGGAGGTGCGGGTGAGTCGCATGCCCTGGTCCGACAACACCGTGCGGGTCAACCTTCCCGGCCGGCGGTGGATGGAGGTCGAGGTCAACCGCTGGAAGCGCAAGAGCAGCCACGAGGTGTTGTTGGTGCGTCAGCATGGCCGGGCGGGCACCTGGACGCCGGAAGACGCGGAGCAGTAGCGGTCGTCGGGGTTTTGCCGACTACTCAGCGGCAGGCCGCGACAAAGGCCTCGAACAGGGCGTCTTGGGGCAGTAGTTCCGGATGCCATTGCACGCCCACGCACCACTTGCCGGGTCCTTCTGCGGCCTCCACCACGCCGTCCTCGGTGCGACCGACGATGCGCAGACTGCCGGGGTGGTCGATGGACTGATGGTGGGTGCTGTTGGTGAGAATGCTCATTCCGACGATGTCTTGGAGTGTTCCGGCCGCGACGCCCACCCAGTGGTATCCCTTCGCGGGGTCGGTCGACTGCTCGTGGTCCATCGCCTCGGGCAAGGCGTCGGGAATGTGCTGGTGCAGGGTTCCCCCTGCGGCGACTGCCAGGGCCTGCAGTCCTCCACAGATGCCGAGGACGGGCGTCTGACCGCCCACCAGCCGCCGGGCGAGGGCCAGCTCCAGTCCGGTGCGGCCTTCGTCGGGCGCATCGAGTCGGCCTTCGACCGCCTGTCCGTAGTGGCTTGGGTGGATGTCGAACGCACCACCCGCCAGCACCACGCCGTCGAGGTGCGCGAGCAGCCGGTCCACCGTGGCCTCCGCCGAGCCCTCCGCAGACAAGGGCGGCAGCAGCACGACCACACCGCCCGCGTCCTGGACCGCCTCCACAAGAGCCTGCTTGAGCACCACCTCAGGCCGTCGGGGCCGAACCCGTCCGTTGGGCGAGGGGGCGGGACCGAGGGCCCGTCGACCCATGGTGATGCCGATGAGGGGCGACATCCGTTCTCCTGCGAAGTCGGGGGAACCGTGTAAGCGCTGGGCGGTCGTCCCGTTGGACATGCCTGCAGCCCAGCTTCCCCGGAGCCGCCATGCACCGCGACGACCTGCCCATTCCCGACCCCTGCCACGCCAGCTGGGACGCCATGGACGGCGACGACCGCAGGCGCTTCTGCGACGCGTGCAGCCAGCATGTCCACGACCTGTCCGCGATGACCGAGGCCGAAGCGAGCGAGGTGCTTGTCGAGCCCGGTGTCTGCGTGCGGTACACCGTCGGCGCAGGGGACCGCATCCAATTCCGGAGTCGCCGGCGCTTCATCGCTGGGCTGGCCATCGCTTCGGGGGCTCTGGTCAGCCTGCCGGCCGCCGCGTCCGTTGCTCGGGAACCTGGGGAGCCCGGTCTGATGGCCTGGGCCTGGGACAAGGTCTCGGCGTGGTGGGCGGGGGGCTGTCCCATCGAGGGTGAGCCCGAGATGGTCCTCGGACAGGTTGCTTTCGACCCTGTCCAGCTCGAACCCGCTCCCCCCGCTGAGCCCGAGGCGACCGCCGTCGACGACCTCTCCCAGCATGTCGTGATGGGGGGTGCCGTCGCCCCTCCCGAGCCTCCGCCGCGCAAGCTCCAGGGCAAGCCCATCGCGCCCCGTCCGACCGGCGAGTAGGCCTTCCACCCGGCCGTTCAGGCCAGTCGCTTCAAGCGGCGAACGGCGGCCCGCACCGAGCCATCGGTGTCCACCGCACCCTCCTTCACCACCTGGCTCCGTGAGAACCACCGCGCATCCTTCGCATCCGACCGCGCTGCGACAGCCCTCGTGCGGGCCCGAAAGGCGAAGCGCAGGTCGTAGTGCTTGTGCGCGGCCTGGCCCTTGATGCCGTCGGGAACGTCGTGCACATCAATATCCACGAGCCCGAGTGGGGTGACATCCGCCTGCCGCAGCGAGGTCTCCTCCTCCAGCTCGCGCATGGCCGCCGCCATCGGAGAAGCATCGCCCGGGTCCACATGGCCCCCGGGCTGGAGCCAGAGCCCGAAGGCCGCATGGTGGATGAGCAGCACGTCCTCGCCGTCCTCCGACACCACTACGGCCGATGTGGTGAAGTGGCCGGGCGCCACCGTCTCCCGCGACCAGAGGCCCGACCAGGCCGTGCCGGACGTCGTGAGCAGCGCCTTCACCTGAGCGAGAGCGGCGGCCTCATGGGCATCCCAGGCCACATGCTCCGCCAGCAGGGCGCGCAGCTGGTCGTGTTTCATGGTTCCTCCAGCGCCGGCGAGGATACAGACCGCCTCCCGCTCAGACAGGACTCCCGTGCCCGGCATCGCCGTCGTCAGCAACCCCCGCAGCGGCCGAAACCGTCGCAACCCGCAGCTCATCGAGCGTCTCGCCTATGTGCTGGGCGACTCGGGAGTGGTGGCCCAGCCGCGCGACCTCGACCACCTCGAAGACACCGTCCGCGCGTTTCGTGCGCGCGACATCGACATCGTCTGCGTCAACGGTGGTGACGGCACCCTCCACAAGGTCCTCAGCGCGCTGGTCGTGGTCTACGGCGACGGGGCCACCGGCGATGAGCTTCGGGCGGTCCGGCTGCCTCGGGTGGCCATCCTCAAGACCGGCACCGTCAACACCATGGCGCGGAACATTGGCCAGAAGACCGGCGGCGACGCCATGCTCGGCCACATCGTCGCAGCATGGCATGCGGGCCGACCCCTGCGCACCGTCGAGCGCACGGTGATGGTCGTGAACGGCACCAGCGCGGGCTTTCTGTTCGGCACCGGCGTGCTCTTCCGCTTCATGCGGATGTACGAGGAGGGCGCCCGTCCCACCCCTTGGAAGGCTGTCAAGCTCGTCACCCGCGTGTGCCTGAGCACGGCGGTCGGGGGCCAGCTCGCTGCCAGGGTCTTCGAGCCCGACGACGCGCGCGCCTCACTCGATGGCCGCCTCTGGGACCCCACGGCCTACGCCTCCATCGCGGTCGGCACGATGGACGACCTCGGCCTCGGCTTCAAGCTCTTTCACGCCGCCAGCCGACACCCCGACCACCTGCACGCCCTCGGCTTCAGCTGTCCGCCGATGACCGTGCTCAAGCGCTTCCACCGCATCCCGATGGGCCGCCCGCTCGACCAGCCCGGCATCATCGACCAGGTCGGCCAGCGACTCGTCATCGAAGGTCCGGCGGCCCAGGGCTTCATGATGGACGGCGACTTCGTCATCGGGGGCCAGCAGCTCGTGGTGGAGGCCGGTCCGCGCGTGCGCTTCGTCGTGCCTTAGAACGTCTCGAGGAGGCCGTGGTAGCGGTCGTAGATGGCCTCCCTCACCGGGGCGAGTGTGGGGGTGCAGGTGCCGTCTGTCACGGTGGGCGTGGCGTCGATGCAGGCGAGCTTCACGATGCGCTGCCCGGTCCCTCGGGCGTGATTCCAGTTCAGAATTGCCTGTCTGAGGCTGTTCTGGGAGCTGACGCTGTCACCGCTGCGGGGTCGGAAGGAGAATGCGACCAGGCCCACCGCCGCTCGGGCCGGGCAGGTCACCACCCAACGCCCTCCGGGGACGCTCAACCGACCATCCACCTCGCCCAGGTCGAGCACCTCGGGGCCAGGCAGCCGGTCGGAGAGGCGGCCGCCCAGGTGCACCTGCCCGTTTCGGTCCACCCATCCCCAGTCTCCTGTGCGCAGCCAACCATCTGGCGTGAATGCTCTGGCTGTTGCGGCGGGATCGCCGTGGTAGCCGCTCATCACGGAAGGAGCGTCGACCTCCAGCTCCCCGGAGTCCGCCACCCGCACCCGCACGCCGGGCAGTGGACGACCCACCCCCTCGCCCGGGCCCGTCGAGGCGGTCAGCGGCGCGCCGGTCTCCACAAGGCCCCATCCATCGCGCACCGGAATGCCCACCCGCGCGAACCATCCGGCCAGCGCCACGGACAAGGGTGCGCCACCAGCGACGATGGAGCGAAGGTGACCGCCGAGGCCGCGGCGAATGCGCCGAAACACCATGTGGTCGGCGATCTCGCGTTCGGCCCGCGCCCGCCAGCCGCGCCGCTGCTCCCGGGGCTGGCAGGCCCAGTCGAACAGACCGCCAAAGCCCCGCTCGACCGCCCGGGCCCGTGCGGCGAGGCGGATGTCCTCCAGCACGGCGGGCGAGGCGACGAGCAAGTGGGGACGAGCGGCGCGGAAGGTGTCCGGGAGGTGGCCGGTGTGACGGGGATACCAGCCCTCGATGCCCTGGTCGGTGCCCGCGTAGGTGGCGAAGCGCTGGTGGATGTGGTCCATGGGCAGCGCCACGACAGACCGGTCCCCCGCCTTTGTGTCGAAGGCGTTGCGCCCTGCGACAACGGCCTGGTAGAGGGCGTTGTGGGAGAGTGTAGCCGCCCGGGCCGGCGCGGTCGTGCCCGCGGTGAACGCAAGGGCCGCGGGCTGGTCGACGTCGATGGCGGAGAGCCGGGCGGCCAGCCTGTCGAGGTCGGGGGCGGTGCCGGGCTGGAGGGGAGTGCCGGGGGTGCCGGGCATGCCGAGCCGGGTCACGCCCGGGATGGCGACGGTACGGTCGGTGACCAGCAGGCGAGCTCCGGTGAGGGCCAGGCGTCTGCGCAGCTCCTCGACACCCAGCTCCGGACTCAGTCCCACGGTGATGGCCCCGAGTGCCTGAATGGCGAGGTCGAGGACCGCCCAGGTGTGGGACGAGCCCGCCAGCACACCCACCCGGTCGGAGGCCACGACTCCCGCCGTTTCCAATGCATCGGCGAGGGCGGCCACCTGCAGCGCGGCTTCGCCAACCGTCACCCGCCACCAGCCGATCTGGCCGTCCACCGGCAGCCCCCCGTCGAGGACGCGCTCAGGCACGACGCAGAGGGGCGAATCTGGTGCCGCGAGGGCCCGCTCCAGCAGTCGGGCTGGCACCGGTCGGGGACGGGGGGCAGACATCAGTGAGGGCTATCCCAGTGGGAGCCGGAACGAATAGGGGCCCGCGCCCCGAGGTCCCCATGAAGTGCCGCCACCACCCCACCTGTCCGGGCTGTCCGCAGCTCGAGCGCCCCTACGACGCCCAGCTGGAGACGAAGAGAGGCCGCCTGCAGCAGGCGCTTCGACGCTATCCCCATGTCTTCAGCCCGGCCGCGAAGGCCCGGGTCGACGAGGTGAAGGTCCGGCCTGCGGTGCGCACCGATGGCTACCGTCACCGCCTGAAGCTACCCGTGAGGCACGGTGGAAAGGGCGTGGCGGTCGGACTCTACGACCGCGATGGCAAGGGTGTTCTCAACACGCCCGACTGTCCGGTGCTCGCGGCCCCGCTGCGGGAGAGCCTGCCTCCGATCCAACGCTGGCTGCAGGGCAAGAAGGGCGTACACTCCGTCGATCTGCGGGTGTCTGCCGCCACCGGGGAGCTGCAGCTTGTGCTGGCTTGTCGCGGGGGCGAGCTCGACGGAGGTGCGCGTGCGGCCCGAGGGCTCGTGCGCGCGTTGCCGGCGCTGGCGAGTGTGGCCGTGAGCACCGCTGACAAGGCCCGAAAGCGGGTGATGGGGGCCCGGCCGCGGGTGATTGCAGGCAAGCAGCGCCTTGGCGAACGCATCGGAGCCACCGAGCTGTCCCTCCATCCTGGCGCCTTCTTTCAGGTCGACCCCGACAATGCCCTCCAGCTCCACGATCTGGTCCGTGATGCCGTGGGCGGTGCCCGGCGGGTGCTCGACTTGTACAGCGGGGTGGGCGCATATGGCCGCATGCTCGCCAAGGACCCTGGCTGTCGGGTGGTCGCGGTGGAGGAGGTGGCGGCGGCCGTGCGGTCGGCGCGGGCCGGCGCGCCGCGGAATTTCGAGGTCATCGAAGGCCGCGTGGAGGACGTTCTCGACCGTCCGCAGCTGATGAAGGGCGCGGAGGTGGCCATCCTCAATCCCGCTCGACGGGGGGCGCTGCCGCCGGTGTTGGCCGCCATGGCGAAGCGGGTGGAGCGTGTGGTCTACGTGTCCTGCGGCCCCGAGGCCCTGGCCCGCGACCTCGATGTGCTCGCCGCCCATGGCATGCGGGTGAAGGGCATCGCCGCGCTCGACCTGTTTCCGCAGACGGCCGAGGTGGAGACCGTGGTGCACCTGGAGCGCGGAAAGGCGCTGGAGGACTGGGCGGTGAAGGGCGGACGCGCGACCCACCCCTGGGGAAGGCGTCCGTCCGGAGCTGTGGGCAGGGCGACCGAGGTGATGGCACTGGTCATCGGCGACACGGGGGACAGCGGCAATCTGTCGAACGGCCGGTATCGGCGCCTGGGTCGCGTCGCGGGGCACTCGCTGCTGTCCATCCGTCCGACAGGCCACCCCAAGCTCGCCCTGTCGGACCTCGCCCGGGCGGGACACCCGGTCGCAGGCAGGCACGGCGCCACCGACCGCTTCTTCGCTGAGAAGGCCGGACTGCTCCGTCCCTTCATCCACATCTCCCGGGCGGGGACCGCGGTGGCTCCGCTGCATGGCGACCTGGTTGCTGCCCTGGTGCAGCTCGGTGCAGGGGGCGGCACGCTGGCCCGCGCGGGCGCCCGCAAGGACCTCTCCGTGCCTGGTCTCACCACCCCCGGGAAGACAACACCTGCACCTCGCCGGCGCGGGTCTGGCCGTCGGGGGCGAGGTTCGGGCCGGCGAAGATGACCTCAGCATGGCCGTCTCCGTCGAGGTCGGGGTCGGCGGCCGACCCGGTGGACAGCTGCGCCGGCAGCCAGCCCGGATTGTCCCGCCCGAGCTCGGTGGTGGCCGGGAGCAGCCGGAGGTCGGCGTCGGCTGCGTCGATGCCGCCGGACAGCGGACTCCAATGTACGCCGGGGCCGCCGCCGTAGACATCGGGCAGCCCGTCACCGTTGACGTCGCCGATGCGTGCGATGCCGCCCGACTGGTAGTGCGTGCCGGTGATGGCGGCGCCCACCGCTTCTCCGCCGAAGATCCCGTCGGCCGCGGTGAGCGCACTGCCGTAGAACAGCACCACCGCGCCATCGAGGCTGCCCTGGGGAGCGCCCACCACAAGGTCGTCGCTGCCGTCCCCGTCGGTGTCGCCTGCCCACGCGACGGTGCGTCCGACCTCGTAGGCCACGCCATCGCCGATGTAGCGGAGGTCGGCGTCTTCGAGCTGCTGGTCTCCCGACACGGGCCCGAACCACACCGCCACCTCGCCGGCCTCCTCCATGGGCGAGCCGACCACGAGATCGGCCATCCCGTCGCCGTTCACGTCGCCATCCGCCGCCACGCCCGCGCCGGTCTGGCCGCCGGGTGACCGCCCGTGGATGCGGGCGGTGGCGTCGTCTGTCGTGGCCGAGATGGCGTTCAGCGGACCCGCGTGGATGGCGACCATGCCGCGAAAGCCGCCCGTCGTCTCCTTGGGGATGCCCACGATGGCGTCGATCTGGCCATCTCCATCCAGGTCGGCGGCCGAAAGCGCGGAGCCGGCGGCGTCTCCCGCGGCGGCGCCTTCCATGCGTCCGGCGTCGGGCACAAAGCCGCTGGCGTCCCCCAGCCACACCGTCGCCTGTCCCCGTCCCGACGATGCGCCCGGCTCGCCCACAAGCAGGTCGATGAGGCCGTCTCCGTCGACATCCCCCAATGCGGTCACGGCTGTGCCGGCCTGGGCCGCGGGGGTGGTGGCGGCTGTGACGCCGAGGCTTCCGGCAGCCTCGTCGAGCGGGGCGGTGATGACGGCTACCCCCCCCATGCCGCCACCCAGGCCGGGCACGCCCACGGCCAGCGCACTGGTGCCCGAGCCCTGCGGGTCGGCGAGCCACACCACGGACGCTCCGAGCTGGTCTCCGGCCAGGCTCCCCCGCCAGCGTGCGGTCAGCGCGGAGGTGTCGGGTGTGCCGGACGGACCGCAGACGCCCGGAGTGCCGTCGCAGTCGTCGTCCTGGCCGCTCCAGCAAAGCTCGTTGGCGTCGGGATGGACCGCAGCGTCGTCGTCGTTGCAGTCGCCGTCCAGGCTGCTCGTGCCAGGTGTGGCGATGCACGCGGCCTCGGCGGGTGTGTCGGGGTCGCCAAAGCCATCACCGTCGGCATCCAGCCAGAGGGTCAGCTGGTCCACGGCCTCCTCGTCGATCTCACCGTCGCAGTCGTCGTCGATGTCGTTGCAGCGTTCGTCGGCCCCGGGGAAGACGGCACTGTCGGCCGGACCGCAATCCGCGACGTCGGGGTGACCGTCGCCGTCGGAGTCCCGAAAGCCACTGTCCACACCCGCCGGTCCCGTGTCCACCGGTCCTCCGGACTTGTCCCCCGAGCTGCAGGCCACGAGCAGCGCAGCTTGCAGAAGGGCCGACACCCGCGGCGCAGGTCGACTCATGGGCACACCTCCGACGTGCCGAGCGCGGCCAACAGGTCGCCAGGCTCGCTTGGATTGCCCGGCGCCTCCACGCAGACGTTGTCGAAGCCGGTGAGGCCGTAGAGCGCGGAGACATCGTCGAGCAGGTTGTTTCGGAGGACCACGATGTCGTCGGCCTCCCGAAGCTGGTCGAGCCCGTCGAGTGAGGTGAGGGCAGGGTTGTCGAGCACGAGCAGGTCATGCACCGTCTCGATGGCGTCCAGGCCGGAGAGGTCGACGAGGCCGGGGTGGTCACGCACATCCAAGGTGCCGTGGACGTGGGTGAGACGGTCGAGGCCGTCGAGGGTGAAGGGCAGGGTGTTGGGGACGCCCGTGCCATCGATCCGCAGTGCTCCGACATCTTCGAGCGCGCCGAGGCCTTCGAGCGACAGGAGCTCTCGCTGCCGGGCCACGCTGAGGTCGCCGGTGACCTGCACCAGACCCTCGAGACCGTCGAGGGACCGCAGGCGGGAGGGGCCCGAAGCGGTGCCCAGGTGGAGGTCGCCGTCGATCCAGCGGACCCACTCGAGCCCGGTGAGCCCTTCGAGCAGCGGGTTGCCGACCACCTCTACGCGACCGCCGATGCCCTCGGCCGCGCTGGCGTCGGACAATCCCGCCAGGCTGAGGAGGCCCGTGTTGTCGTAGATGTCGAGACCGCCGAGGCGCTGCAAGCCCACCAGGCCGGACGGGTCGGTCATCTCGGAGGTGTTTCGGATGGTGAGCCGCGCGTCGATGGCCTGCACGCCGGCGAAGTCGGACAGGTCGGCCAGCGCGTTGCCGCCCACGGTGAGGTAGCGGGAGGAACGCAAGGAGGTGAGCCCCGGAAGTCCTATGAGGACGGGATTGTCCTCGATTCGCAGCTCGTCGGCGCCGACGAGTGCGCCGAGCCCGGTGACCGATGACAGGGCGATGTTGTCGCGGACCTCCAGGGACTCGGTGACCACCTGGAGGTCGGGCAGCCCGGCCAACTCGACCAGAGCTGGCAGATCGCGCACCTGGAGCAGGTCGAGGCTCCGCAGCCCGCCGAATCCCGCCACGTCGGTCAGCAGGGTGTTGTCGCGCACGATGAGTCGTTCGTCGCCCGAGACGGCGTCGGTCCAGGTCGTGTCCTCCAGGCCGGCGGTGGACACCAGCGCAGGATTGTCGGTGAGCTCCACGACCCTGCCGATGTGGCGTCCGGCAGGCAGCCCCACGAGGCCGGTGAGCGCGTCGTTGTCGGCGACGACCAGCCCGCCGGTGACCACACACACACACGACAGGGGGGTCAGGTCGGTGAAGTCGGTGAACTCCACTGTGAGCAGGCCGTCGACGCCGTCGTGTTCATCGCAGAGGCGCTCGGCATCGGCGGTGGTGCGCACCACCTGGTCCCCGTCCCACATGGCACGGGCGTCGCCGTCGGAGGGGCACTGGGCATCTTCGCCGTCACAGTCGCTGTCTTGACCATCTGCAGGGGTGTCCCAGGCGCCGGGGTGCTGGGAGGGGTCGCTGTCGTTGCAGTCGGTGCCGTCGGACACATGCCCCGGGGGCGCCTCACACTCGGTGACCGCGGTGCGGCTGTCGCCGAAGCCATCTCCGTCGACGTCCGGGTGCCAGGTGGGCGTCGCGGGCTCGCTGGGCTCATCGACGATGCCGTCGCAGTCGTCGTCCACACCATTGCAGGCCGGCTCGCTGCAGGCGGTGTCGGCGCCGGAGTCCGGTTCACCCGCGGAGTCGCCGGACTTGTCGGTCCCGCAGGCCATTCCGGTCCAGGCGGCCAGCCCGAGCACTGCGAGGCGAGGTGCGCAACATGACCCGTGGAGGAAGGGCAAGATCGGCTCCAGGTGGGCTGGGGACGGCCGCTTGCGGGTCGGGATTTCCTGTCGCGACTCGCGCTGCTGGGTGGCATCGTAGCGCGCGCCGATCGAAGTGGCGGGAGGACGGCCGTTGCGCCGGTGGGGCCAGCGACCCGGCCAGCGACGGAATCCACTTGCAAAGTCGGTGTGTCGTCGGTGAACACTCGCTGAATGACAGTGTTTTCGCGTGGTCGACCGGTTGGCTCACCCTTGTGCTGTGGCGGTGGAAGGGGCACGGTCCGTCGAGATGCGTAAAGCTCTGCCGGTCCCGCTCGGGTCGTGGGCTCGTGGGAACGGTCTGATCCCGTTCTCCCCGCATGAGTCTGGCGATCTGTTGCACCATTCCTCGCGGAGCTCCGCGGGGCGGTCGGGCCCTACCGCTCGAACACTCCTTCCCTGTCCCACCCCGGAAGAGACCACAGATGCGTGCCACGCCAGCCATGCTCACCGGACTCCTCGGCGTCCTCGGCCTCGCGACCCAGGCTGCGGCCCAGGACGCAATCCCGTCAGGCGACGGCCCGGACGGCCACAACTTCTTCCCTGCCGCCTACGACGGCGACCCCCGCGACCCCCTGTCGGTTCAGCGGGTTGGCGGATGGTCCGGCAAGCAGGGCTTTGCGGGTGGTGTGTTCGAATACGCCGAAGCGGCGATGACCTACTGCCGGGGCGGCGGTGAGGAATGTCCCGACGAAGTGATGGTGCTCGACGACATCTTCGCGATGAACATGTCGATCGGCTACGCGCCCATCGACCGGGTGCGCATCTTCATGGGCGCGCCCATCTACATCGACAGTTCCAGTGAGACGACCGCGGGCGGTGGTGGCTTCGGCGACCTCCGGCTGGGCGGTCAGGTGGCCTTCATCACCGAAGACGGCCCATTCCAGGCCGGTTTCGTGCCCTGGCTCGACCTTCCGAGCGGCGATGAGACCCGCTACCTCGGCAACTCCAAGCTGGCCGGTGGTGCCGCGGTCGCCGGCTCGGCCGAGGCGGGTCCCGTCACCTTCAGTGGTGATGTCGGCATGCAGTTCGACCCCACTGGCGTCAACAACCCCGACGGCAGCAACACCGTGCTCGTGGGCATGGCCATCGGCGTGATGCCCGCAGACGGCTGGGGTCTCACCGCGGAGACCCGCCTGGAGCCCTCCTTCATCGAGGACCCCTACCCGGGCACCGGCAACCCCAGCGAGATGATGTACCACCTCCGCCACAAGTGGGAGGAGAGCGGCTTCCACTTCCTGGTGGGTGGTGCCCACGCCATCACCGCCGGCACCGGCGCCCCCCTGTTCCGCACCTTTGCCGGCTTCGGCTGGGAATCCGAGAAGGACCCGCAGCCCCGCGACACCGACGGCGACGGCATCCCGGACAAGGCCGACGAGTGCATCGAGGTCCCCGAGACGGTCAACGGCTGGCGCGACATGGACGGCTGCCCCGACGACATCGGGCGCCTCAAGATTCGTGTCTTCCTCAACGACGAGCCCATCGACAACGCCAAGGTCATCGTCACGGGTCCGAAGGGCACGTCCGAGCATCCCGCTGGCAGTGTGCCCGGATTCGAGGGCCTGCCCGGCGAGGCCTTCCGGGCTGAAGCCAAGTACGCCCGCTGCTTCGAGGGGTCCGGCGAGACCACCCTCGAGCCCGGCAAGAACAAGATTCGCATCGACCTCCAGCGCAAGGAAGGCACGGTCAAGGTCATCGTCAAGACGCCCGAGGGCGAGGTGGTCGACGATGCCTTCATCAAGTGGCTGCCGCCGGAGCACAACCGCGGGTGCCACGCCGAAGGTGAAGCGCCCATCGGTGCCGAGGGCGTGTTCAACCAGAAGGTCGGTATGGGCGAGCACGAGTTCGTGGTCCAGGCCGAGGAACGCTCTCCGCAGAAGTTCAAGGTCCATGTCGACCACGACGGCACCGCGGTGGTCGAGGTCGTCATGAAGGCGGCCAAGACCAAGCTGTCCGCCGAGAAGATCGAGATTCTCGAGAAGGTCTACTTCGAGACCGGCTCGAACATCATCAAGGAAGAGTCCTTCGAGCTCCTCGAAGAGGTCGCCACCGTCCTCATCGCCAACCCGCACATCAAGAAGGTGCAGGTGGCCGGCCACACCGACAGCCGCGGCGACGACGAGTTCAACGAAGGCCTGTCCCGCCGCCGCGCCGAAGCAGTCATGCGCAAGCTGGTCTCGCTCGAAGTTGCTGAAGACCGTCTCGAAGCTGTCGGCTACGGTGAGAAGGTGCCCATCGCCTCGAACAACTCCAAGAGCGGCCGGGCGAAGAACCGTCGCGTCGAGTTTGTCATCATCGACCCGGCGCCGACGACTGAAGAAGACGGCAAGGAGAAGGACCAGTGATGTCTTCCATCCTCATCTCCCTCCTCGCGGCGGCTCCGGTGGCGCACGCCGAGGGGAGCGCAGACCTTCCCGGGCAGTGGCTGCTTGTCGACAACGAGCTGTATGTCGACATCATCGATCCTGAGACCGAGCGCATCCGCTTCGACGGCGCGGGCAGCTTGTCCGTCCACGCCCCCGATGGCACCGACCTCGGCACGCTCATCTCGGGTGCTGAGCTTCCCCTCAACGGACTGCCCGCCGGCGCCTACCTCCTGGAGCCCCTGCGTGAGCAGCGCGGCGACTGGGACATCTCCGTGGTCGATGCCACGGACAGTGGCGGACGCCTGCACGCCTACGCCTGGGAGCTCGACGCCCGCGGCTACGAGGGCGACACTGGCTTCGACGGTCGCTTCTATGGCCGCGTCGATGGCGGTGCGGATGGCTCGGATGCCGTCATTGCGGCCGTCCTCAATGGCTGGACCGGCTACCGCTGGACGGCCATGGCCACGGGGCACGGCGTCGACGGCTGGGATGCCGGCCGAAGTGTCGACCGCTACCTGGCCGAGGTCGACCCCGCGATTCCGCTCTACCTGAGCCCTCCGAGCGTCCGGGGTGCTGCCCCGGTGTCACCTGACGCCAGCGGGCTTGTGTTCACGATGAACGAAGTGTCCGACGAGTTCGGCGGCAAGTTCAACTTCGACGTCAGCGCCCGCGGCACCTGGCGCGTGGTCTGCGACAACTCCGCCGACGGTGTGCTCGACCCCACCAACAACGACAACGTGGTGCTCAGTGGCGTGTCCGAAGGGCCCGAAAGCGTCGAGGTGGAGTGGGACGGTCACACCTGGGCCGGGGACTACATCTCTGGGTCCGGCGAGTGTGGGGTCACCCTGTCTGTGGGTGAGTTCCACTTCCTGGCCGACGACATCGAGACCGCCTACCCCGGCATGCGCACCTACCTGGCGGATTCGGCGGGCAGCCTCTCCGCGACCCCCATGTTCTGGAACGACGCCGAGGTCGCCCACGACGACATCCCGATGCCCAACGGCGAATACCCTGCCGTCTCCAGTGGTGCGGATGGCGTCGATCCCGGTGCCATCGGCGACACCCCCGAGCCTGACGTGAACGCCCGCAGCTGGGGCAACTACGACGACGCAGGCCGGGGCGACCGGGCGATGCTCGACACCTGGACCTTTGCCGACCGCTCTACGCCCGACATCATCGACGTCGCCGACTTCGGCGGTCCGGGCGACCGCGACGACTCCACCAACGACCACGGCACCGGCTTCGAGGAGCCCGAAGAGATCGAGGTCGTGGAGACGGTGGCCGAGGGCTACTTCAAGGGCGGCTGCTCCACCGTGGGCGCAGGCTCGGCGGGTGGTCTGGCGGTCTTCGCTGCGATGGTCGGCTTTGGGCTGCGGCGCCGCGAGGACTGAGTCGCAGCGTCGACACAACGGCGACTGAGACGAGCCTGAGAACGAAGACGCCCGCCTGGCAGTGCCGAGGCGGGCGTTTTTGCGTCTTGGGGAGCCCTTTCGGGCTGGACCACTAGAAGAAGTCGGTGTCGCCGAGGTCTTCGCAGTTGGTCGCACTGATGATGCCGCCACCCGTGCCGCGAGGCGCCACGGTGTCGGAGCTGATGTAGGGGAAGGAGCCGTCCACCATGTCGATTTGCATGGTCACGTCGACGCCGGTCGCGGTCTCTTCCAGTCCTTCGAGGTAGCCCCAGGCGACGCGGCCGCTGAACCACCAGGCCTGCTCGGGTTCGTCCTGGTTGATCCAGTAGTAGCCGTTGGATGCGAACTCGTCGGTTTCCACCCAGGCCCCGGTGCCGAGCGCACAGGAGGCGTAGACCAGCGGCTCGAGGGTGTCCCGAAGGTCGAGCTTGTTGCTTTCGCTGTAGACGCCGAAGGGAGGGCTGGAGCCGAACCAGATGGAGATGTTGCAGGTGTTTGCGGTGAAGAAGGGCGTGGGGTCGACCAGGGGCTTGGGAGTGTCGGGGTTGCCGTCGGGGTCCTTGCCAAGGTACAGCGCCGCCTGTTCGCAGGTCATGCCCGGGGTGGAGGACATGTAGACCAGCATCTCGCCGCCCTGCTGGTACGAATAGGCCGACCACCCCAGAATCGACGCGTCGTAGCCCGGACGAATCACCGTCTCACCGTCGTCGTCGTAGACCGGCTGGAAGGTGAGCTCGCCGTCGTATGCACCCTCGGGAAGGGTTTCGCCCTCGCCTTCGCCTTCGCCCTCGCCTTCGCCTTCGCCTTCACCCTCGCCTTCACCCTCGCCTTCACCCTCGCCTTCGCCCTCGCCACCGCTGCCGTCGTCGCCGGTGGTGCCGTCTTCGTCGATCGGCACGCACTCCTTGGCTGCGTCGTCGGCTTCGTAGCCATCGGGGCACTTCGAGCAGCCGGCAAGGTGGAGGAGTCCAAGTCCGAGCGCAGTGGACCAGATCGTGCGTGGGTGGGACATCTCAGCTCCGAAAGCGGGGGCCGCGGCGGTGCGGCGTCGAGTGCTTGATACCATTCATTGGGGGGCGTTGTCCCGTCTGGACGATGTGTGGTCCCATCCGTCCTCCTACAGATGACCTGGAGTGTACTGGCGGGGAGGACCACCGAATGCCGCCTCGGCTGTGGTGTCCTCCGACCGGCGCGAAAGCGTACTGACCCGCAGTACGCGAGTAGTGTTGCGCGCGATGCCGCTGGTCACGGTGTTGTCGTCGTGTGGTGGTGCCGCATCTCCCTGCTTCGTGACCCGCTTTGACGTGCGGAAAGCCCACTGCGACTGTACTGTTTCGGTGTGTTCCGACAGCCCCACGGAGCCTCGATGCGTGTCGACAACCTGCCCGTCGTCTTCGGCTACCTGGACTACCGCCAGTACCTGCGCGACTGGTTCGACGCGAAGAAGGCGGGCAATCCCCGCTACAGCCACCGGGCCTTCTCCCGGCGCACCGGCCAGCGGTCGCCCAGCTACCTCGCAGACGTGCTCGCGGGTCGCCGCAACATCACCGACGATGCCCTTCCCAAGGTCTGCATCGCACTCGGCATCGACGGCGAGGCCGCCACCTTCTTCCATGCGCTCGTACACCTCGACCAGGCCGGCTCCGCCCGGGAGAAGAACTCTGCCTGGGCCCGGCTCGCCGCCACCCGGCACTTCATGGAAGCCCGCAAGCTCGAAGGGGAGGGCTTTCGGTATCTGTCCCACTGGTACATCCCGGCGGTTCGCGAGCTGGCCGCCCTCCCCGACTTCGCGGCAGACGCTGAGTGGGTGGCCCAGGCGCTCTGTCCCACCATCCGGGTCGAGCAGGCCCAGGCGGCGCTTGACTGCCTGCGCGACCTCGGGATGCTGGTGCAGAGCGAGGACGGCCGCTGGGATGTCCGCGAAGTGCGCGTGGTCACGCCCCATGAGGTGTCGAAGCTGGCGGTGCAGAACTACCACGAGGGCATGCTGGAGCTCGCCCACGGCGCCATCGAGCGATTCCCGTCGGCTGAGCGCCACTTCCTCGCCGTCACCGCTCATGTGCCGAGCACGCTGATCCCGAAGCTGAAGAAGGAGCTCAACGGCATGTACGACCGCCTGCTGGAGCTGGTCGACGGTGCTGCTGCCGATGCCGATGAGGTCGTGCAGCTCCACCTCCACTTCTTCCCGCTCACCGACCCCGACCGTGACCCACCCCCCTCGCACTCGGCGCCCGCTGAGGAGGTCTCCCAATGACCCGCTCGTCCAGCCTGGCCGTTCTCGCTGCCATCGCGGCCGTCGCCTCCGCCTGCCGACCCGCGGAACAGACGCACGAAGCCGCCGCCGTGCCCACCGTCCCCAAGCCCAGCACTGGCGTCGGCAACCCCGGCGACATGACCATCTCGATGGGCCGCACCACAGGGCTGTCCATCGGGAGCGTGGGCATGGCGGTCGACTCCATCGTGGTGGAGGGGTGTGGCGGCGGGTCCACCGATGTGGAGCTCGACGACAGCTGGGTCGGGCTCGATAGCGCCACCCGGCTGCCCATCTCGCGGGCAGGGTGGGCGCTGCTCTCAGACGGCATCTGTGCAGTGGAGCTTGTGCCGGGTGGCCCCCTCGTCGCGGTGGGCGAGGTCGACTCAGGCGGCGGGGTGGAGGTGTTGGTGGAGCCTGCGTCGGTGCGCGTGGCGCTCGACAGTCCCGTGTTCATCGACCGAGAGGCGCGTCCGCTGCTGGAGCTCGTGGTCGGTGCCGACGGGTGGCTTGACGCCGACTGGCTGGGTGCGGAGCCCGACTCGACCGTACGCGTCGACGCTGACCATCCGCAGTACCGCACGGTCGTCGAGCGGCTGGGGGTGGTGGAGCTGCGCGTCGAGGGCGAGGCCGAGCCTGCCGGCCGTCAAGAGGGAGAGGGGGGGCTGGCCGACCTTCATGTCGCGGTCGGACCCGGCGGACGCGTCGCCCTGTCCTACGACGGTGGGGCCACCTGGCCGGTCGACACCGCCACCTCGCTCCCCGGGGAAGGCGACGACCTCAGCGGACTCGCCATCGCCGCCGACCACTCCGGTGGCGCGCGCATGGTGGCGGTCGGAGGATCTGGAACAGGCCGCGCGGTGGTGTCGTTCGACGGCAAGGAGCTGGTCTGGAAGGACATCGCCAGCGAGACCCTGGTGGATGTGGCATGGACCGGCGACAACTTCGTGGCCATCGGCAAGAACGGCACCGTGGTCCGCTCGCCCGACGGCGAGACCTGGGAGGTCGACCCTGCGCTGGAGGACTGCACCTTCGAGGCCATCGACGCGAATGGTGCGGACGTGGTGGCTGTGGGTGCCCACAACCTCGGCGGCGGATGCGCCTACCACTCCGAGACGCATGGCCGCTCCTGGGCCCTCAGCATGGACCTCCCGAGCACCACGCGGGCGGTTCACGGCGGCGGGACCTGGGTGGCGGTGGGCGATGGCGGCAAGGTGTCGTGGAGCCTCGACGCGGGGGCGAGCTGGAACACGGTCGTGCTGGCCGACGACTACCTGCACGATGTGGTGCGCCGCGATGGCTGGGTGAAGGTGCTCGGCGACCACAGCGTGCACGCCACCACCGACTTCGTCGACCTGTACGAGTTCGACACAGCCGGCTTCATCCGCTGGTCTTCGGACATCGACGACGGCGGGCTCATCGCCATGACCGAAGACGGCGACATCTACGCCACCCCCGAAGACGACCTCGACCTCGTCGACTGGGAGTTCCGGGGCACCGTGGGACGCGGAGAGTCGGGCTTTGCAATCACCCAGCTCGCCTGGTGGCCTCGGTAGACACGCGGCCAAGAAACAGACACCCCGGCGCGATGGCCGGGGTGTGGGTTCAGCGAAGTCGCTGAAGCAGGCGGGGCGACCTCAGGGGGTGCACTCGCTGCCGTCGCAGGCGCCCTGGAGGGTCCAGTCGGTCCAGCTGTGTTCCCAGGTGTCGATGGTGTAGGTGTACACCACGAGGGCTTCGGCATCGGCGACGGTGGTGCCGTCGTCGGACAGGGTGCCGTTGAACAGGATGGTCGCCTGGCCTTCATACACGAAGTACATCGTGAAGTCGTTGCCCGAGCCGGTGATGGGCGCGGAGACGATGCCGGGGACGCCGTACTCGCAGTAGTCGATGGTGATGTCGCTGCTGCTGCTCGTGAGGTTGTGGAAGCACAGCTCGGTGCCGATGGTGCTGCCAGCGGGACGGGCGTTGCTCGACTCGTCGATGGTGCCGTAGACGTTCCACACGCCGCTGAGGTCGGGCGGGCTGTCGCCGGTGTGGACCACGAAGTCGGAGCCTTCGACGGCTTCTTCGACGGCGGGGTTGTCGACGGCCTCGTCGGCGCCAGCGGAACCGGTGTTGGTGCCGTTCGAGGGCTCGTTGCCGGGCTCGGCACCGACCTCGGGGGCGTCGCCGCTGCAGTACTTGGCGAACACGTCACTGGTGGCATCCCAGCACTGCTGCATCGAGCCGCACTGCTCCGACTCGAGACAGTCGAGCTGACAGTCGGCGTAGCCATAGAAGGCAGAATCGGGCTGCACGCAGTTCACGCCGCAGTCGGCAGCCGCGTTGCCGGTGCCGCCGCCATCCGTGACGCCGGGGATCTCTGCTGCCGGCGGAGTGAGGTTGCCGCACTCCTCGACCTTGGTGCAGAGGTCGGCGCAGCGAGCGGCCTTCTCGGCGTTTTCGCAGCCGGTGGCGAGGGCGGCCACGCTGATGAGGCCGAATGCGCTGAGGGCGCGGGTAAATTGGACAGTCATGTCTCCTCCTCCAGACCGGCGCTTGCTAACCGGTCCATGGGTGTGACTGCGAGGGGATTCACTCTCGCGACAGATGCGGATGTCCCGACGCAGTCCCCGTGTGACGCACGGGTCGACGAAGCCTTCGCTTTGTCGACCCCAACATTGCACGGGGCGTGCACGTCTGCTGCGCAGGGCTGCAGACAGCCTGACGGACGGCATCACTTCGGCGTCCCTGCGCCCAAGTTGAGTCCATCTTGAACGGGGGCATCCTCGGTGCGCCCTGGCCGCCGCCGCAGTGACCGCTTCGGGTCCATCCAGCGGCCCGTTAGCGGGGAGCGCCACAGGAGGTTGCGTGTCTCGACGACCCTTCGACGCCGCGGTGATCGGATCTGGTCCAAATGGCCTGGCCGCCGCCCTCGCCATCCAGGCCACCGGTCGCAGAGTGGTGATCTACGAGGCCAGCGACAAGGTGGGCGGTGGGCTGTCCACCGACGCCCTCACTCTGCCGGGCTTTCGCCACGATCTGTGCTCGGCCATCCACCCCATGGCCGTGGCCTCACCCTTCCTGCGCACGCTGCCACTCGCCGAGCATGGCCTGGAGTGGGTGCATCCCGAGGTGCCGCTGGCCCATCCTCTGACCGACCGCCCTGCGGTGCTGCTTCACCGGAGTGTGCGGGAGACCGCGCGGGCGCTGGGGGGGGACGGCCGGGCGTATGTGCGCATGATGCAGCCTCTGGTCGACGGCTGGCAGGCCTTGATGCGTGCGGGCATGGGACCTCCCGGCTGGCTGGGGGCTCCCGCGACCTTGATGCGCTTCGGTCTGGCGGCTGCGCTTCCCGCCACCGCTCTGGCGAGGGGCTGGTTCGACGAGGAGCCCGCCCGTGCCTTGTTCGCCGGCATCGCGGCCCACTCGGTGCTGCCCCTGGAGCGAACCCCCAGCGCAGCCATCGGCCTCATGCTGCAGATCGCCGGGCACGCCGTGGGTTGGCCCATGCCCCGCGGGGGGGCGGGGTCGCTCGCAGACGCCATGGCCTCGCTGTTCTTGTCGCGGGGAGGGGTGGTTCGCCTGAACACCCTGATAGACGATGTTCACGCGGCGGAGACCCTCGGTCCCGTCTTCTTCGATACCGGCCCGCACGCGCTCGCCCGCATTGCCGAGAAGCACCTTCCCTTGGGGTTCTTGCGTGCTCTGCGGCGGTATCGCTACGGGCCCGGGGTATTCAAGCTCGACTATGCCCTGTCGGGGCCCATCCCTTGGGCAGACCCCACCGTGGCACGCGCGGGAACCGTCCACCTGGGAGGCGGCCTCGACGAGATCGCGGCAAGTGAGTGGGCCTGCACCCACGGCCAGACCAGCAACCGTCCCTACGTGCTGGTGGCACAGCAGAGCGTGGCCGACCCCTCTCGTGCGCCGGAGGGCAAACACACGGGCTGGGCCTACTGCCACGTCCCACCGGGCTCCACCGTCGACATGACCGCCATCATCGAGTCTCAGATCGAGGCAGCGGCGCCCGGCTTTGGTGACCTGGTGCTCGCACGGACCGCCACCCGTCCCAGGGACTTCGCGGCACGCAATCCCAACTACGTCGGCGGTGACGTCAACGGCGGCATGGCCGACCTCACCCAGCTGCTCACCCGTCCCACCGTGCGGGTCGTCCCCTGGTCCACCCCAGACCCCCGGATCTGGATCTGCTCGGCGAGCACCCCTCCTGGTGGCGGCGTCCACGGCATGGGAGGCTACAACGCGGCCGCAGCGGCCTACCCCGACGAGGTCCCACCGCTGGCGCCCGTTCAGGTCCCTTCCTAGTTGTCCACGGTCCCCGGCACAGACCGGTCCCCAGAGTTGTCGATGTCCCCGCCTTCCTCTGCTGAAGCCACCGTCTCCCGCAACCCCGAGGCACTGCGCCCCGCGCTCGACCGTCTTGTCGATGACCTCGACCAACACGGCCTCGACAGCCAGACTCTGCGGGCGCTGCGCGATGAGCTGGGCGAGGTGGAGCAGCCGCCGGGATTCTTTTCGCGGATGCGGCGCAAGGTCGCAGACACCCTGCGGCGCAATTGGGGCCATGTGGTGGGCGAGGTGAGGGAGAGCCGGGAGCTGGTGGGGGTGCTGAAGCGGGCCGTCACCCAGGGGAGGAGCACGCTCACCGACGAGGAGAAGGCCGACGCCCGTGCGCAGATTGCAGACCTGATGCGCATGGCGCCCGCCAGTGCGGTCTTTCTCGCCTTGGAAGCCATCCCGATCCCGGGGACGGCGGTGCTCACGCCGTGGGTGTTGATGCGCACCGGTCTGCTGCCCTCCCGCTGGCGAGAGGAACACCTGCTCCATGGCCTGCGGGCCGAGGCCCAGCGACTCCGTGACGGACACCACGACGCCGAGGCGGCCGACGTCGACCGCGTGGCCGACGCGCTGGAGGCGGGCTGCAGGCAGCGTGAGAAGGCCGCCCACGACGCTGCATTGCTCACCCATTGGGATTTCGACGGCAACGGCCGCTGGGACCCCGACGAGAGCCTCGCCTACGACCAGGCGGTGGGCGGACTGGCCCGCCTCGCCCGCAAGGATGGTCCGAAGCGCCGGTGGTTCCTGCAGAGCCATGGCCACGTCTTCGGCCCGTTTCCCCTCAGCGAGCTGCTGCGCCTCGACACCGACGTCGATCTGCTGGTGTGCCACGAGGGGCAGACCGCCTGGGTCGACCTCACCGACCTGCAGTCGCGGCTGGCCCCCGGGGATGCTCGGCCAGCACCTTGAGCGCGAGGTCGGGGTGGTCGGTGATGAGGCCGTCGACGCCGATGTCGGCGAGGTGGAGCATGGTCTGGGGGTCGTTGACGGTCCAGGCCAGCACCCGGTAGCCGCGTCGCTGCATCGCCCGCACGTAGTGGTAGCCACGCTCCTCGAGAAAGGCGGCCTCGGCGGCGATGAGGTCGGGCGTGGCCTTGCCGTTCAGCGCGAGGTTGCGCAAGGCAAGCTTCTCGTACCACTTGAGGTCCGCGCCCTTGAAGGTGCCCGTGAGCTGGCCGCGAATGACCTCCGGTGCCTCCTTCTTCACGGCTTCGAGCACGAAGGGGTTGAAGGAGGTGACGAAGCAGCGGTCCACCAGACCGGCCGCCCGAATGGCCTCCACAGTGGCCTTGGCGATGGGACCGGGCTTTGCCCCCGCCGGCGGGCTCTTGATCTCGATGTCGATGACCACCTGCTCGCCGAAGGTCTCCAGCACCTCTGCCAGGCGGGGCACCGGCTCGCCCGCAAACCGCGAGTCCAGCCAGCTTCCGGCATCCAGGCCGTCGATGTCGGCCCACACGGTGGCGGCCACGGCCCCGGAGCCGGTGGTGGTGCGGTCGAGGGTGTCGTCGTGAATGACGACCAGCTCACCATCTTGGCTCAGTGTGATGTCGAGTTCGAAGGCGACGCCCAGCTCCGCTGCCTTGGCGAAGGCCGCGTGGGTGTTCTCTGGCGCGAGGCCGCCTGCACCGCGGTGTCCGATGACCATGACGGCGTCGCCGGGGTTTCCGAACAGTGCGTCGGTGTTGCGGGGGGCGTGGGGGATGCAGGCAGTCGCCAGCGCGGCCAGCAGACCGTGGACGAGTGTGCGGGGGGCCGTGCGCGGCATCTGCGGCTCCGGGTGTCGGGGTGCGGCGATGATAGGGGCCGGGACCCGCGAGGTCCGCATGCAAGCGCCCACCGACCTGCTGTCCCTGTCCGAGGCTGAGCTGTCTGCCTGGATGAAGGCCCATGGACAGCCGGCCTTCCGGGCCAGGCAGGTGCGGCGCTGGCTGTTCGACAAGGGGGCGGAGAGTGTCGATGCCATGACCGATCTGCCCAAGGCGCTGCGCACTGTGCTGCGCGAGCAGACCTGCCTTGGCACCCTCGACGTGGCGGCCCAGCAAGAAAGCGCCGACGGCACGATGAAGCGCCTGTACCGTCTGCACGATGGTCACCTCATCGAAGCTGTGCTCATGCGCTACCGCGACGGACGGCGCACCGCGTGCATCTCCTCTCAGGCGGGCTGCGCGATGGGCTGCGTGTTCTGCGCCACCGGACAGATGGGCTTCGCGCGGCACCTCACTCCCACCGAGATCTTCGAGCAGGTGTGGCGCTACGACCGGGCGCTCAAGGCCGACGGGGAGCGGCTCAGCAATGTGGTGCTGATGGGCATGGGCGAGCCCTTCCACAACTACGACGCGGTCGTGGCGGCCATGCACCGCATGAACAAGGACCTCGGCATCGGCGCCCGCCACATCACCGTCAGCACTGTCGGGCTGGTGCCGAGGATCCGTCAACTCGCCGAGGAGGGCCTCCAGGTCACCCTGGCAGTGAGCCTGCACGCCGCCACCGATGCCGCCCGCCGGGCTCTGATGCCTGTGAACAAGCGCTGGCCCATCGAGGAGCTCGTGCAGGCCTGCCGCGACTATGTCGACCGCACCCACCGGCGGGTCACCTTCGAGTGGGCCCTCATCGACGGCGAGACCGACACGCCTGAGGAGGCCACCCGCCTCGGCCGCCTGCTCCAGGGGCTGCTCTGCCACGTCAACGTGATCCCGCTCAACCCCACCGGAGGCTTCAGCGGCCGACCCAGCTCGCCGGAGCGGGTGCGGCGCTTCGTCGACATCCTCAAGCGCCACGGCGTGCCGGCCAGCGTGCGTGTGCGCCGCGGGATCGACATCGACGCCGGCTGTGGCCAGCTGCGGTCTCGGGTGCTCGAAGAAGGGCTCGAGCCCTGAGTCAGCGGTCGGTCCACTGCACGGCGATGCGCAACTCGACGGCATCGATGGCGGCTTCGCGCGGGGGAGGGGACTCCGGTACGGTGGCGGCCTGGAGGGCCTCACTGGCACCCGATGCGAGCAGGCAGACCACCGGCGTGCCGGCGGCGACTGCGGCGTCGTAGGCGGGAAGGTCGGCGTCGAGGGCTTCGTCGACCTTGAAGCGGTAGGAGCCCGGGTTGACGCTGTTTCCGTCCCCGACCGGCGTGTTGGCCGGGGCCTCGGCGGGCAGGGCATCGGGGTCGAGGTCGAGGCCGGCGTCGGTCCAGAGGGTCCAGGTTCGATGGGAGGTGTCGACATCTTCGAGGGACAGCTGGCCGGTGCAGACCTCCAGAGTGGCCTCCCCGATCTCCCAGGACACGGTGTAGTCGACGAGGACGTCGCCGCGGGCGGGTTCGGAGGTGTCCTGGGTGTCCCCGGAGTCGGCGGTGTCGGTGCTGCCGGTGTCGCTGGTGTCGGCTTCGGTGCTGCCGCTGTCTGGCAGTGGCTCGCCCTTGATCTCCGGGCCGCAGCTGATTCCCAGCAGGCCGAGGATCCAGGGGACGGTGGGACGGGTGCGCATCGGGTCTCCTCCTGGCGAGCATGGCACGGGGAGTGCAACGCGGGGGAGGGACGTCCCCAGCCGCCGGGACGCGACGGAGTCCGACATGGCGCTGAGCTTCCTTGCCCTCGTGGCCATCCTCCTGCTCCCCTTCGCCGCCATGGCCCTCACCATTCAGCAGGAGCGCCGTGAGCGTGCGCAATCGCCCAGCTGACCGGGCGAGATCGCACATCGCCACCTGAGTAGACGGGGGAGGGAGAACGACGAAGGGCTGCTCGTGGAGCAGCCCTTGTCGGGTGGTCGTGCGCTTGGGTCGGACCCATTTGCGTTGGAGGAGCCGCCCATCCCCGACCGAGACCGCCTTGGTGAGCGGGCTCGGGGTGGTGTCGGGGGTGGCATCCAACGCGGACCTGGGAAGGTCCGGCGTGGGCTCATTCGTTGGTGTCGGACTCGCCGTAGCGGCTCTGCACGATGGCCATGAAGATGGCAGGCGGCACGAAGAACATCGCGAGGAGGCCTGCACGGGGCCCGATGGACACGGTGCCATCGAGGAGCAGCGGCAGCGGAAGTGCGAGGAGCACGAGCGCGCAGATGGCGCCGAGGATGAGGCCAAGGGAGCTGGACTTGCCAGCTTCGGTGTTGACGCTCTGGGTGACCTCGTCGCGGGTGAATGCGCGGCGGGGCGTGCGCTCACGGGCCTTGAGGACGCGCACGGGACGGGGCGGCTGCAGTGCGATGGGCATGATGCTGTCTTCTTGTGGGAGCGACATGGGGGCCTCGTCTCTGGTGCGGGGTGGCTGGCAGTGGGCGGGGGCTCCTCGCGCCGTCTGCCTTGTGGAAAGAGTCTCACAGACCGGGAGGAGAATTGCAAGTCGTAGATCGCACGAATTTCGTCGTGGTTGGCCGATCATCGGCGGGGGTCGGACAGAACGGACAGGGGGGACACCTTGTGTTTGTGTCCGGATGTGTGGTAAAATTGTTGGTTATCGATGTGTGGCCGTATGAAAATGACTTTCAGTACGCGGACTGGCTGTTCATCGGTGTTTTCGGCGAATCTGGCCCCTGAATGACACCTTCGCGTCAGATTTCGGAAGGCCGCGTGCACCGCAGTGATCGCTGCTGGGATCGGCGCCAGGCGCCCGGAACTGTGGGGGATTGGCCGAGGCGACACACTTTGTGACTCAAAGCGGCGCACACTTCGGGTGCGATACGGTTGCAGTCCCCGGAGACACCCTCCGCGGAGGAGGCGACGGCAGATGCCTGGTGTGCTGGCTGCGGGCATCTCTGCGGGGCTGGTGGCCATCGCGGCCACGGTCGCTGTCGAGCGCCTGGGGGGGCGCCTCGGAGGCTTGCTGGGCACTCTGCCCACCACGATTGTGCCTGCAGCGGCCGGCATCGCGGCCAACACCACCTCTCCGGAGGCCTTCGAGGCGGCCATGGCGGCGGTTCCGGTAGGGATGTGGGTGGATGTGCTGTTCCTGCTCTGTTGGCGGGTGGGCCCGCGTTGGCTGCCCCGGTGGAGCGGGGGCGCGCGACTGCTGGCGATGGTGGTGGGATCGCTTGTGGTGTGGCTCGTGATCGCGATGCTGGCCGTGCAAGGTCTCGACCGGGCCATGGCCCTCGGAGTGCCTGCGCTCTGGCTCGGCGGGCTTGGCATCGGTGCCAGCTTGCTGCTGGGCGTGGTCGCCACCGTGCGCCCTCCGCCTGCACCCAAGGGCACGCAGGGCGTGGGGCCGGGCACTCTTCTGTCCAGAGGCGTGCTCGCGGCGGCAGCCATCGCGGGCGCTGTGTCGCTCGCATCCATCGCTGGACCGACCGTCTCGGGTATCGCCTCGGTCTTTCCGGCGATCTTTCTCACCAGCATGGTGTCGCTGTGGTGGAGCCAGGGCGAGACGGTGCAGGGGGGCGCGGTCGGACCGATGATGCTCGGCGCCTCGAGTGTTTCGGCCTACGCGCTGTTCGCGGCGGTCTGCCTGCCTCGGTTCGGGATGTGGGCGGGCGGTCTCGCGGCCTGGTTGCTCGCGGTTGGAACAGTCACCGTGCCGGCTTTTCTGTGGCTTCGCACAAGGCGCACAGCCACCGGCTGAGCGTGTCGGCGTCGCTCAGCTGTCGAGCTGGTGGGTGGGCACGTACATCTCCACCTCCTCTTGCACGCCGTGGGCGAGCGTGAAGCTGCGCATTCGCTCCAGCAGTCCGGGGCTGGCGGTGGTGCCCTTGGAGGTGAGCAGCAGGCCCTTGTTGGTGTAGACGTCCTCGGCGAACACCATCCCCGACCACAGCTTGGTGAGGGGGACCGTGCGCCGCACGAAGCCCTTGGGCATGCGGGCCTCTTCGAGAACCTCCCGCAGCACCTCCAGCACGCTGGGGTCGTAGGTGCCGCGGCGCTTGGTGAGCAGCGCGAGGGCGGCCTCGGGAGCATGCCCCTGCATCTCCAGGCGGTCGGCGTCCATCGCCACATGCAGGATGCGCGCCCCCAGCGGGATGGCCTCTTGCTTCGGCGCCCCACGCGTGCGTCCGTCCCACCGCGCCTGCTGCCAGCGGATGATCTGTCGCACACCTTCGAGACGGGGGAGGTCTTTGAGCATGTCCACCGCACGCTGGGGAGAGCCCTCGTGCAGCTCTGCCTCCCACTCCTTCAGGTCGCGCTCCAGCAGCACCCTTTCGAGCACGCCGGCGGGGATGTGTACGGTGCCGAGCTGCGAGAGCTGGGTGGCCATGGAGATCTCCCATGGACGGGGCGCACCGAGCTTTGCGGCGAGGGCATCGACCTTCTTGGCCACCCGCAGGGTGTGTCCCAAGGCCACGGGGTTGGCCAGAGCCAATGCCTCGCCGAGGGCGAAGATGGCGCCGGCAAGGGTCTTTTCGATGATTTCCCGCTCCGCGCGGAGAAGCTCGGCATGGCGGAGGGCGGCGTCGACGGTGCGGGTGAGGCGTTCGCGCGGCCAGTTCTTCAAGGCGATCTGGAACACCTGTCCTTCGTTGACGCTGGTGAGGGCGAGCTCGAGGTCGGCGTGTCCCGTGAGCAGCACCCGCACCACATCGGGGTGACGCTCGCGCATGAGTCGCAACAGCTCCATGCCGTCCATGCCACGCATGAACTGGTCTGTGATCAGCACCTCAGGCTGACCGTGTTGAGCGATCCATTGCAGCGCTTCGGCACCGCCCTCCACCGCCTCGGGACGGTAGCGACGCAGGGCGCGCTGGATGAGAATCCGGTCGCTCTCCTCGTCGTCGACCAGCAGCACTCGTGTGGCGGCCCAGCGCGCGTTGCCCGACATGATGCATCCCCGCTTCCTGCGCGAGGACGGGCGGCAGGAAGTCGTTGTCCGGTTTATCGGTCCCGCGCCGATGATGTGGACGCGACCCGACAGGCGACAGGGAGATTCCATGAGCGACGGCGACGGGGGGGGGCAGTCCAGGGAGGCTCTGCTGGCGCGCTTGCAGACCCTGGAGGCGGACAACCTCGCGCTTCGGGCCGAGTGTTCGGAGCTGCGGGGAGAGGTCGACGGCCTGCAGGTGTTTCGCGACCTTGCCGACCAGCTGCCCTACGGCGTGGGGATCTGGCGGGCCCGGGGAGTGGACCCCGGTGACATGCGGCTGCTCTACACAAACGACCGCGCCGCCTTGGAGTGGGGCGAAGAGTTCGCCCAACAGATCGGGCGTTCCTTGCGCGACGCCATTCCCGAGGCGCTCGAGGCGCCCGCCCCCTTCAACCTGCCGGTGATGTGGCATCGGGTGGCCAGCTCGGGCACCCCGGAAGTGGTGGACCCCCTCCCGTACGGAGACCCGGAGAACCCGCGCGGATGGCTGCGGGCCCACGCGGTGCCGGCCGGCGAGGGGTTGGTGGGCATGGTGTTCGACAATGTGAGCCGCCACATCCGTGCCGAGCGCCAGCTCCACGAGCTCAACCGCGCCCTGGAGCAGCGGGTTCGTGAGCGCACCGCCAAGCTCGACGACCTGAACCAGGAGCTCACGGCCTTCTCCTACTCGGTGTCCCACGACCTGAGGTCGCCTCTGCGCACGGTCCAGGGATTCACAGACGCCTTGATGGAGGACTTCGCCGACGACCTCCCCGAAGAAGCCCGCGACTACCTGCGCCGCATCGATGCTGCCGCCCGCCGGATGAAGGAACGCATCGAGGGGCTGCTGCTGCTCAGCCGCCTCAGCCGCACCCGCATGCTGTCCGAGACGGTCCACCTCAGCGACCGGGCCGAGAAGGTCGGCGCGCGCTTGGTGGCGGCCCTGCCGGAGCCCCGCGAGGTCCGGGTCGTGGTCCAGCCCGGCCTGGAGGTGCATGCCGACCCCCGCCTCATCGACGTCCTCCTCGAAAACCTCATCGGCAACGCCCTGAAGTTCACAGCCGGCACCGACCCCAGCACCATCTCCTTCGGGCTTGCCCACACCCGCGGCACGATGGCCTTCTACGTGCGCGACGACGGTGTGGGCTTCGATCCCGTACACGCCGACAAGATGTTCAAGCCATTCCAGCGCCTGCACCGAGACCAGGACTTCCCCGGCACCGGCATCGGCCTCGCCACTGTGCAGCGCATCGCCCACATGCACGGCGGAAGCGTGTGGTCCACCGTCAACGACACGTCGGGTGCCACCGTCTGGTTCACGCTGTAGGCACCAAAGAAGGCGTCAGCGTCGCCACTTCACGAATGTCCGGCCTTTCTGGTCTGGCTGACAGGTGGCGCAGAAAAATGCGTCGTGACCGCGCACGCCGGCCACACGGATGGGGTTTCCGCAGGAGGGACAAGGCTCGCCCTTGCGGTTGCGCACCTTCAGGAAGTCGCGCACCTTGGCGTCGAGGGGCGGTGCCCGACGGCGAACCTCGGCGGAGGACTCGGCCAGAGTACGCACCATGGCGGCATGCAGGCGGGCGAGTGCGGCGTCGTCGAGCTCGCGCACCCGGGCCTTGGGGTGGACGCCAGCGGCGAACAGGGCCTCGTCGGCGTAGGCGTTGCCGAAGGCGTCGAGGGCGGACTTGTCGAGCAGGAACAGCTTGACCTGGTCGCGGCGCTTCTTCGCGACCGCCCGAAAGGCCGCCAGGGTGAAGTCGTCGGACAGCACGTCGATGCCGACCTTCGCGAGCCCCGGGACCCGCGCCCGGTCGGCGGCTTTGGCGATGTAGATCTTGCCCATCTGCTTTCGGTCGCGGTAGCGCAGGTCCCTGCCGTCATCGAGGGTGAGGCTGAGCCCGGTGTCCTTGGTCGTGCGGGCCTGGCTGTCGACCAGGCTGAAGCGCCCGGCGAGCATGGGGTGGACCAGCAGCTCCAGGTGGCCGTCGCCCAAGGTGAACACCATGAAGTGGGAGCGCCGGACAACCGCGGTGAGAGTCTGCTCCTGGAGGGCGTCTTCGGCGGTCTGTGGCACCATTCGGCGGACGAGGACCGGGTCGTGGACCTTCACCCCCGCGATGCGTCGGCCGACCACCTCGCGGTCGAGGATGTCGCGCTGGTAGTCGAGCTCTGGACGCTCTGGCACGGTCGCTTCCTAGCAGGGGGGGCTGTTGATGGGCACACCTTCCGGCAGTGCATCGGAGCAGGCTTCGCGCGCACCTGCAAGACCGCCAGGGTGCTGGGCGCAGGTCCAGTCGTGAACCTGCTGCATCGCGCGCATCAGCTTCCGGCCCAGGGCGGTGGGCTTCGCGAGTTCCTGACAGTTGCGCATTCCACGCTCATTGCCCACCAGCACGGCCGCGCGGCGCAGTGCGAAGGCCTCGTCGTCTGGGTTGGCCAGAGGGTGTTCCATGGCTGCCAGCCGGGCGTGCAGGACGGCCACGGGCACGAAGGCGTGAACGGCGAGCAGCACCCCCGCCAAGGGGCGCAGGTCGGGTCGTACGGGGCTGGGAGTCCAGGTGGTGCGGCCGTTCTCGAAGACCGGGTCGAGCAGGATGAGGGTGTTGATGCGGCTGTGCTGCGCCTCGTGGACCAGCGCCTCCGCCAAGGTGAGGGTCGACGGGTGCAGCGTCATGTAGGCCACCCCCAGGGCCTCACGGTAGGAGGCGGACAGGTGCTTCTCGGGCTCGTAGCCGACCGGCACCACGCGCACCGGCGTGCGGGGAAGGGCGGCAGCCCACTCGGGAAGACCGTCGTGGAGAAGTTTCACGCCATCCGCAAAGCCAGTGCTCCACTCCGCGATGGACCGCTCGCCCAGGCTGAGCGCGTTGCCCGACTTGTCGGGGTGCGCCTCGACCATCGACAGGGGGTTCGTGTCGACCAGCGAGATGTGGACGCCAGGACCGGCGGGATGGAGCACGCGCCGGCTGCAGATGGCCTCGGGGACAGGCTCCGTGCCGAGGCGCCAGAAGGCCCCGCCCACCCGCAGCTCAGTGCCGTTGTTGTCAGCGAGGATGCCCTCTATCAAGCCGTTCTCGGGCTTGTGCTCCAAGCCGCTGCGGGCGTCGATGAGGCGCGCGAAGGGGCGGTCCCACAGCACCGCCTCGGGAAGGACACCCGTTGCTCCGAGGGCCGCGAGGAAGGTGGGGACGGCGGTGTCGAGCACGTCCTCCAGCGGCGCCAGGCCTCCGCGGTGGCAGAGCAGCGGCGTGAGCACATCGTGGAGACCGACCGCTGCCAGCACCTTTGCGGTGTGCTTCTTCGCGGTCGGGGCCAGCACACGGGCAAGCGCAGACAGGCGGGCGTCGCGGGCCGGGTGGGCGGTGCCGAGGTGGAGCAGGTGACCCAACGCCTGCAGCCGAACCTTGCGCAACACCTTGCGGTAGGCGGTGTCACCGGCTTCGGGGAGGGTCAGGAAGGCAGGACCAGGGATGTGCGTGCTCATGCCCCTGTCCGTAGTTCACTGGAGCGCGCTTGGGCATCGCCAAAGAACGGACCCCGGTCACTTGAGGAGCAACCGGGGTGCCAGGGATGGGGTGACGATGCCGCTCACTCGCTGGCTGACCCCGAGACGTCGCCCAGCGCGGCGTAGGCGTTGTCGTCGTCGAGCCGCGTCTTTGTGGCGGTGAAGTCGCGGGAGCTGTCGCACTGGGTGATGTCCTGCACTTCGCACCACAGGGCATCGCTGGTGGTGTCGCAGTCTTCGCTGTCGGCGCGGTTGGTGGCGGGCACGGTCTCGCCGGTCTCGCTGTCGGGCACCACCACGTAGCTGCTCGCGGGGATCTGGCCGTTGTAGCCGACGGTTGCCGCGGCGGAGTCGGCCCAGGTGTCGCTCTCGCGCCAGGTGAGCTCCTGCCGGTCGGTCTGTTCCAGCTCGCCGGTGGTCTCGCCGCGCTTGGTGTCGAGGGTGATGGTCCACTCGGTGCTGGTCTTGGTGTACTCGAAGTAGCCGTAGCCGCTGCTGTGCTGCTGGCCGTCGGCCGTGCCCACCACGTCGGTCCAGTCGAAGGTCCAGTCGTTGCCCTCGCGCTCGCCGGGGAAGGCCTGGTCGCCGATGACGAGCACGCCCACGCCGCGCCCCGCCTCGATGAGCTGGGCGAATGCGAGGTCGTTGCCGCGCTGCACGACCGAGATGGTCTCCCACTCGCCGCCGTCGATGTCGATGGCCTGACCGTCGGTGAAGTTGTGCACCACGCCGCGCTCGCAATCGGGCTCGCTGGTGCTGTCGAACATGAGCAGCCAGACGGTCTGGTTGCGGCAGCCGGTGGTCGCTCCCGCCAGCATCGCAGTCAACAGCAGCGCCCCTCCGCGAGAGGCCCGCACCTTCGACTTCAGCATCTCTCCACCTCTGCGGGGGAGTCCCCCGCGCTGCACCGACCCAACGTTGCGGAGAAGGGGTACTCGACCCTGTCGCAAGGGTCAACTGCCGTGTGGACGTCGGGTGATAGGCATCGGCTCCGGAGGTCCCATGTCCCCATCGATCGCACCCCTCGCAGGCCGGCTCGCCCTCGTCACCGGTGGCTCTCGCGGCATCGGCGAGTCCATCGCCAAGGCACTGGCCGACGCGGGCGCGCGCGTCGTCATCGTGTCCCGCAAGGCCGACAACCTGGCTGCCGCGGTCGAGCGCATCGGCTCGGAGTCGGTGGTCCCCTGGGTCATGCATACTGGTCGAATCGACGAGATTGCTCAGCAGGTCGATGCTCTGGTGGCGGAGCACGGCACGCCCACCATCCTGGTCAACAACGCGGCAACCAACCCCTACTTCGGTCCGATGCTCGACCTGGAGTGGCGGGCCTGGGACAAGACCTTCGAGGTCAACCTCAAGGGTCCCTTCGAGCTCACCCGCACACTCGCCCGGCGCTGGATCGAACAGGGCGAAAAGGGCAGCGTGCTCAACATCTCCAGCATCTTCGGCCTGCGCGCCGCGCCCCAGCAGGGCATCTACGGCATGACGAAGGCCTGTCTCGTGAGCCTCACCCAGACGCTGGCCCACGAGCTGGGTCCCCATGGCATTCGGGTCAACGCCATCGCTCCTGGCCTCATCGAGACCCGCTTCGCCAAGGTGCTGGTCGAGACGCCCGCCATCCACGACGCCTACACCCAGCGCACGGCGGTGGACCGGGTGGGCCAGCCGGAGGAGATTGCTGGCATGGCCGTGCATCTGTGCAGCGATGCGGCGGCCTTCACCACCGGGCAGGTCATCCAGATCGATGGTGGATACGGCGTGGGCTGAGCGCCTTTTGGTGTGGAATCTGGTGGTCGGGACCGATTGGGAGGCAACTGGCGCGTCGAGGGGTCCTTGATTGTGACGTGAGCGGGATCCGCCCGAGGGTGGACCCACAGGTCTCGACGTGTCAAGATCGCTCCGGAGGTCGCTGTGTCCCCTGACCGATCCGCTCCTGCCCGTGCATCTCGCCTGATTGGCGGGGCTGTCGCCGCCTTGTTGGCGTGCACTGCAGCATGGGCCCAGTCCATGGACTCAGGCGACTCTGTTGCGGATGCTGCCTCGCCCGCCTCCGATGGCCGCTCTCTGCCACACGGCGTGCTCGAGTACCGCACGGCCGGCCGCTGGCAGCCCATCTACCGGGCGCCGGGGGGCCGCACCCCGCTCCGTGGCACGCTGGTGCCGGGAGAGAGCTTCGCTGTCATCGACCATGTGCGCGGTCCCAACTGCAAGGGCGACACCTGGGCTGCCCTCGAAGACGGTGGCTACACTTGCCTGCACGGCACCGAGAGCACCCGCGAACCCCCGGTGATGCAGCCCCGCCTGGTGGCCTTCGACCAGCCGCGACCCGAGGAATACTTCGGCTACATCGAAGACCGCACCTACGACCGCGACCCCGTCGAAGAGTCCGAGCTGCTGTTGCCGTTCATCTACGGCAAGGTGTGGCGCAAGTGGCGGGCGCCCTACTGGAGGAGCTTGTCGGCCTGGAACAGTGGCCGCGGTCCGGAAGGCAACCTCGACCCCATCCCGAAGTACCACTTCACTGAAGCCATCGACACGCCCCGCGGCACCGTGCTCCGTCGACGCGATGGCAGCGTCACACCGGCCGACGAGGTGTTCATCTACCCGGTGGACCGCTTCAAGGGCCGCGACCTCGAGGCCGACCCCGTTCCCGAGGGCCAGACCGCCGCCTGGGTGATTGCATACGACGGCGTCGAGGTGCGCGCCGACCCCCGCAAGGACGCCCCCGTGATGGCCACAATGGCCTACCATACGGCATTCTCGGTGGACTCCACCCCGGTGCAGGCCAAGGGCACCTGGTGGCGGATTCCCGATGCGCTGATGCCGGGTGTCGACGGCTGGGTGCCGGCAGGGACCTATGGTGTGCGCGTGATGCAGCCGCTGGTGCGTCCCCACGAGGTCGGACCCGACGAGCTGTGGGTCGACGTGGACACCCGCGAGCAGGTCCTCACCCTGCGCCGCGGTGACCGCGTGCTGTTCGCCACTTTGGTGTCCACGGGCGAAGGCGCGAAGTGGGCCACCCCCACCGGCCTCTACCGGGTCTATGACAAGTCCATCCACGGCGACATGAAGAGTCGAGAGGACGCCGAGGAGCCTTACCACGTCGAAAAGGTCCCCTGGGTCATGCACTTCAAGACCCGCTACGCGTTGCACGGCGTGTTCTGGCACTGGGGCTTCGGCCACCGCGCGAGCCACGGCTGCGTGAACCTGTCCCCCCACGACGCCCGCTACATCTTCGACCGCGTCGGCCCCCGCATCGGAAAGGGCTGGCACACCACCTACGCCACCCCCGAAGACCCCGGCACCCACATGCGGGTTCACAGCGGCAGCCCGGTGGTGCGCGACCGGCGAGTGGCTGTCAAGTAGATGACCGCGGCGGAGAATCCGACGCGGTCATCCAAGACGCCCCACCGGGGCGGGCGGCGGCATGATCGCGCAGCGATGATGCCGTGGGGGTGCGCATCTTGATGCGCGGCGCGGGGGCGTGCCCCCGCAAAGAAAGAGCTGGATACGCGGTGCGTTGCCTACGCACCGAACATCTGGTCTGAGAACGGCTTGAGCGCGCCCAGGTCGTGGGACTTCGCCACCGCATCGTAGACGCCCATGCAGATGGGCTGGCGGCTGCAGGCCTCGCAGGGGGGGACATGCTGGCGGCGGCGGTCGGGCGCCCAGGAGTAGATGCCGGTGAAGGCGACCTTGCCGGGAGCGGACTGCCACTCGACGGTGACGCGGGGGTCCCAGTGCAGGTCGTTGGACTGGGCCCAGTGGGGGCCGAGCAGGCACATGGGGACACCGAAGAAGCGCACCACGGCGTTGTTTGCGCGTGCGGGCACCTGAGGCAGGACCCGGGCGAGCGTGTGGAGCGGGACGGTGAGCTCTGCAAAGCCATCCCAGGCGGCACCTTCGGGAGTGGTGTTGGACACCACCACGAGCTCAGCCCCCATCTCGTCGAGCATCTGTACCGTGTCCGGAAGCTGCTCGATGTTGTGGGTACACACGACGGTGTTGGCGAAGGCCCGAAAGCGCGGATTGAGCCGCTTCATGAGCCGCAGGGCCCGGGTGACGCGGTCGAAGCTGCCCTGCCGGCGAGCGACCTTGTCGTGGGTGGCCGCGTCGGGGCCGTGGATGCTGAACAGGGCCTCGTCGAGAAAGGGAGCGGCCTTCTTCGCGAAGTCGGGGCGGGACAGCATGGTGCCGATGGTGCCGATGCTGGTGCGCATTCCGAGCTTCTTCGCCAAGCGAAGGGACTCCACGAAGCGGGGGTGGATGGTCGGTTCGCCGCCAGTGAAGTGTACGTTGCGCACGCCTCTTTCGGCATGGGTGCGCAAGATGCGGGCCACGCGTCCCCAGGTGACCTTGAAGCGGTTGTAGCGCTGCATCCGGTGGTCTTCCGAGCAGAAGACGCAGCGCTCGGGACAGTGGTAGGTGAGATGCAGCTCCAGGCGCCGCATCACCTGACCATTTGGACCAATCCAGGGGGTGTCGTCGGGACCGGCGTCGAGCTCGGAGGTCTGGGTATCGCTCGCCACGAAGCCTGGGGGGCCGGCGTCGGTCATGCGGTCCTCTCAGCAGGGGCCGTGCGGGCGGCCTTCTTGCGGGCGCGGTGAGCCACGTAGTCGCGGTAGAGCCCCCGGCACATGCGGGTGAGTGCGGCATCGACGGCCATGGTGCTGTCCCACATGCGGTCCGAGAGGTGGGACCGCAGGATGGTGTTCACCTCTGCGGTCTTCGTTGCCAGGGCCTCGGCGGTGGGCGGGTCGTCGAGCGTGCCGACCTGGGTGTCCACCCGGGTGTCTCCCAGCGCACCGGACAGGCCGATGTTGCTGGGATGGAGGCTGCGGTCGCTGTCCACCACGAAGCCTGTGTTGAAGAAGGGCGTGGGGGCGTGCACGAACAGGTTGCGGAGGTAGAGGTTGTGGCCTCGGCGCCAGGCTGCCCGAAAGTCGTCTGCGATGCCGTCGAGAGCAGCGTTCAGGTGCTCGAGTTGGGCCGGCCGCCAGGGGATGTAGTAGCCGGGCAGCAGGTTGAAGCGCTTGAAGCCGAGGGACACCAGGTGGCGGAAGTTGTCGAGCCCGCGGACAGCGGTGGCGGGGGCGATGGTCTGGGTGACGACCACCCGAGGGGTGCGGAGGAGCTCCGGCAGCAGGGAGACGACGTGGTCGTAGGCGTCGGGAACGGCCTCCACGCCCTTCTTCACGCGGCGGAGGCGCCGGTGGTCGGTGGGGGCTCCGTCGAGGCTGATGGTGAGGATGCCCTTGTCGAAGTGGCGCAAGTAGCCCAGCCACTCGGAGTCGAGGCCGAGTCCGTTGGTGGACAGGTAGACGCGGCGAATGCGGGGCTCGTCGCGGGCCGCTTCGAAGGCCGCACGGACCACCTCGGGCTCCAGCAGTGGCTCTCCGCCGAACATCTTGATGTCGCCGCCGCCGAAGCGTTCGACGAACAGGCGCACAGCCTGGCGGGCATCGGCTGGGGTCAGCGAGGGCCAGCCTTCCTTCGCGGTGGGGCAGTAGGCGCAGCGCAGGTTGCAGGCCCGCGTGACCGTGAGGATCATCGTGCCGGCGGCGTGCTGGGGGCGGGCAGGTGGCGTGCGCACAGAGCTCCAGGGATGGCCTCAGGGTAGCCCGATGGTCGGGCGGAGGTGCTACGAGCAGGCGCCGGAGGCACGATGTCAGAGGCACAAGCACCCGACTGGTTTGTGGAGCCCTTCTTCCCGGATGGGTCGGTGGACTGGCCCGCTGCCCGCCGATGGGTGGGGGACATGCACACCACGCTGCGTCAGGCGTTGGGGAGCGAGGCCTGGACCGACGAGATGGCGAGCTGGCTCGGCCGGCTGTCCCACGATGCTCTGCAGTTCCAGGGCGTGATGCTCACCCAGGCCACGGCTGACGACCTCGATGACCTGCTGTTCACCCTGCTGCCTGCCCGCAAGGACGACCTTCCCGGAAGCCCACAGGCGGCCGTAGGGGCGCTGCGGGCACTGTTTCTGTACGGCGCCCATGAAGCGGGTGCGATGCAGGCCGCAGATGCCGTCGCCTGGTTGGAGGTGGACGAGCGGTCCGACCAGCTCGCGGAGGCGCTGGGACTTCAGGCGTCCCTGCCCCAGCGGCGGTCCACCCCCAGAAAGCGACTGCCCCGCCGGAGAAAGAAGACCCGGCGTCGCAACAAGAAATAGCCAACCCGCCTGCTCCCGGGAGTGGGAGCGGCGGGTGAGGGGGACAGGCTCAGACGGACTTTCGGGCTACCACTGACCGTGGGAGCCGTGGGAGCCGTGCGAGCCGTGGGACCCGTGTGAGCCATGGGACCCGTGCGAGCCGTGAGACCCGTGGGACCCGTGCGAGCCGTGAGACCCGTGGGAACCATGCGAGCCGTGGGACCCGTGGGAACCATGCGAACCGTGGGACCCGTGGGAGCAGTGGCTCACGGAGATGACACCGGCGTTGGCCGGGTCGCTGAGCAGCTCGTCGGCCTTCGCATCGACGTCGTCGGCGAGGTCCTTCGGGTAGGCCTGCTTCGCTTCGCGCGCCTGCAGGAAGTCGACGGGCGACTTCGTGAGGGCGGGGAGCTTTGCAGCACCAGCGCCCTTGGGCTGCTTGGAGCTACGCGAAGTCCCAGCGGCACCTGCAGTGGTGCCGGCGGTGTCTTCACTCAATTCAGTCGGGTGCTTTTCGCCCTTGTCCATGGTGCCTCCGCGCGCTTCAAGAGCCGCCAGGTGCATCGAGCAGTCGGGGACGGTCGACAGTCCACCGCCGGAAGATGGACGCTACCGCACCATCTGGGTCGTTGGCCAGTCGATCGAAGAGGATTCCGACGATTCCCATGTGCTGCTCGCACTTCGGGTCGTTCGGCCTCTGGCCGAAGAGGTCGCCGGACTGCATGTAGTTGTGGAGCGGACGGATGCCACAGTAGGGGGCATTCCAACAACTCGCACATCTTGGAAGAGTGTCAAGGTAGGACGCAGCCGCAATCGCGCGGACCGTGGGGTGCGTCATGGCTTCTTCAAATGAGGTGTCGCGAAGGTGGCCAATCTTGAAGATCGGGTCACCCATGCCGTGGACCATCCGGCCCTCGTCGCTGGGGAAGATGCTGCCGTCGAAGCCGTAGCAGATCTGGCCCGTTCCGCTGCCCACGGGCGTGCGGATGTCGACGAAGTTGGGGTCGTCGGGGGTGAGCATCTTCTTCAGGAAGGTGGCGGCCGTGCCTTCCATGATCTGCACGCCCTGCTTGTTGAGCTCGATGATGTAGTCGAGCGTGCGGGCGTAGAATGCCAGCCACTCCTCCATCGAGTAGCCGACCGCCCGCCAGGTGCGGGTGGCGAAGCCAAAGGGGTTCAGCGGGCGCAGGTGGAGGTTGCGGATGCCCATGTCGACGTAGAGGTCGACGATTTCCCGCCAGTTGTCCATCGAGCGACGCGTGGTGGTCATGAGGGCGTCGACGTGCCACAGCTCGGGGTCGAGACCGCGGTCGATGTAGCGCTGGTTGAAGTACTTCATCCAGCCCACGACCGACTCGTAGGCCGCGGCCTTCTTGCCGGTCCAGGGGCGGTTGGCGTTGTGAACGCTCTCCGGCCCATCGAGGCTGGTGCAGATGAGCACGTTGTTGTCGACGAGCCAGTTGGCGCGCTCCTCGTTCATGTACGTCATGTTGGTGACGACACTGTGGTCGAGGGTCTTGCGCTCCTGCTTGTTCCGCTCGCGGCTGTATTCCACACAGAACTTGAGGACGTCCCAGTTCACCGTGGGCTCGCCGCCCTGGTACTCGAAGCAGAGGTACTGGCTCGGGGTCTTCATGGCGTGGTCGACCGCCATGCGCGCCGTCTCGAGCGACATGTCGGTGTCGGTGCGGTGCATGTCGGTGCGGCTGGCGTGGCAGTAGATGCACGACTGGTTGCAGCGCAGGGTGGTGATGATGACCGCGAGGTGGGGACCCGCGCCAAGGTAGCGGCGCTTGCGGCGGATCTTGCGGGCCAGCTCCTCGAGGTCGAGGTCGGCGCGGAGGAAGCCGCGTTCCCGCAGCTCGTCGAAGCGGGCGTGTCCCTCGTCGATGCCGCCCTTGAGGAAGGTGTCGAACTCGTCGGGGGGCAGGATGGACCACTCGCCAGCATCGTTGGTGAGCACGACGTTGTTGCCCACCTTGCCCCAACGGAAGGGCCCGAGGGCCTCCACGTTGACGGTGCGGGAGGGCAGGCGGAGTGTGGTGGAGCGCACGGTCATGACTGGGCTCCCTCCGCGGCGCGCCGCGTCATGGTGATGGACAGGTGGAGGGCGTGGTTGGCGAAGTGGTCGGCGAGGTCGTCGACGTCGGGCGACGCGTCCGTCATCTCCACCTTGATGCCGTCTTCATCGGCCTGCACCGTGAAGGTGGCCAGCTCGGAGAAGGCGGCCACAGTGGCTTCGATCGCGGCCTGCTCGTAGAGCGAGCGGCTGAATTGGAGCGTCATCACTGCTCCCACGGGACCGCGACCTCGAGGTCGTCTTCTTCGAGCTCCTCATCGTCGAGCTCAGCCAGGAGCTGGTCGATGCTGGACTGTGCGGGCGTGGTGAAGAAGGCGCGCGCGAAGGCGTACTCGCGGAGCTTGCCGGTGCTCTCGGAGATCCGGAAGCGCACCACCTGGTCGAGCAGGGCGTTGGCGAACTCGCCAGCGAGCGCCTCGAGGTCGGCGTCGGCGCTCTTGCCCTTGAGCCGCACCTGGACCATGCGGTCGGCCGGACGGGCCAGGAAGACGAAGCAGCGGTCGACGAAGAGGTAGGCCGCACCGAGGATGGCATCCCGGGGGTACAGCTCTTCATCGAGCGTGAAGGCCACTCGCCGGCCATCGGTGTCGAAGACGAGCTCTTCCAGCTCGGAGGAGGGCTGGGTGTCGGTGTCGCTCACGGACGCTTCCCTGCAGGTAGATGGTGTGCGGACGCACGCACTGTGCCTCTGGAGGTCCCAGCGGCATCGCGCCGGCTCCAGCGGTGCGGCTGTATCTCACCCGTCGTGCCCGTGGGCATCGATCTTGGTGCGCATGCGCAGGCCCGCAGAAGTGCCCCAGGGTGGGATCAGACGAGGGCCTCGGGGCCGAAGAGGGCGACCCGCTCGTCGTGGCTGAGAAGGCCGGTCACGGAGGCCATCTGAGCATCATCGCTCCGCATCTCGTTGCGGCGGATGTGCCGACTGAGTTGGAGCAGCACCCGTCCGAGGGACTCATCGGTGGGCCGGTCGCCCTGTCCGCCATCCATCAGCACGAGATCGAACAAGGCGGTGTGAACGAGGCCCCGGGGGCTGCCGTCGTGGGCGCAGATGTGTACGCGTGCCTGCTGGGCGTCTCGGGTGCGGAGCGTGAGCACCGCGGCACCATCGCGGACGACCTCCAGGCTGTGCACAGACCAGCCGCGACCGACGCTGCGGCCCGGCGCAAGGGGGGCGAGCAACCACCATGGCGGCGCGGCGGAGGTCCAGCTGGAGCGGCGGGCATGGGCTGCGCGGGCGAGCGAGGGCGTGGCGGCGACGCCAGCGACGGCGCCGACTCCCAGGCCCTGGAGGAGCTGTCTGCGGGTGGCCATCACCAGACTCCGTTCGTGATCTCGAGCTCGTAGTGCTGGCAGCTCGAGGTGGACGACGTGCTCCGGCGAACTTCGATGTAGTAGTCGGTGGAGCGGTCTTCGCAGTCGTTGTAGTCGACGTGGCCACCCTGGTTGCAGGCGCGGGTCTCGGTGGGGATGGCGTGGAAGCCTTCGCCCACATCCTCCACGAAGTCGCTGTACTCGGTGTAGCCCGTGGTGGTGGAGCACTCCTGGTCCGCGGCGTCTGGCGTGCCTTCGTAGACGTAGAAGTAGTAGTCGGAGGTGCCGTCGACCATGGTGACTTCGAAGTTGTAGTAGTCGATGCCTGCGAGGCGGTCGGAAGCCAGGTCGTCGGAGCTGGAGATGACGTACCAGTCCACCGAGTCGCTCGCGCCGAGGATGTTGCCCTCGATGCTGATGGTGGTGCGGCCGTCGTCGGCGAGGGCCGTCCAGCGGTCGATGGCGTCGACGCCGGCATCACCGGTGCCGAAGTCGTCCTCGTAGGTGTCTTCGGGGTCGCACACCTCGGTGGAGACCGTGTTGCTGGCGCCGGAGACATTGCCCGCGGAGTCGGTGGCGATGGCAGAACAGCTCGCCGTCTCGCCGCGGGTGAGGCCGGTGTCGTTGTACTCGAAGGAGCCGTCGGCCTCACAGGTGAGCGAGAAGGTCCAGCTGGTGATGGAGTCGGAACAGCTGAAGTCGACGGTGGAGCCGGGCTCGCAGGTGCCGGTGAGGGTCCACTCGTCTTCGTTCCGGTAGGCCTCGGGCGTGTTGATGACGGGGTCATCGGGGGGCGTGACGTCGGTGGCTACGCTGGAGGCCGAGATGGAGGGGCCGTCCTCCTCGCCGTCGTTGGGGGTGACGATGACTTCGATTGTGTCGCCGTTCTCGAAGGCCTCTTGGGGCAGCACGTTCGTGGTGTAGCCGGCATCCAGGCCGTTCACGAACCAGGCGTAGCTGTAGGTGACCGCGTCGCCATCAGCGTCGTAGGAACCGACGAGAATGACGGCCTGCACGTTGTCGTCGGGCTCGGGGGCCGAGGGGTCGAGCGCGATGGAGGGCTGCTCGGGCGGGGAGTTCTCGATCTCCACCACTGGCGTGGACTCGGTCGCGCCGTCGCCAAACTCGTTGTAGGGCGTGACCTCGACGTAGAGCAGGTCGTGCTTCTTGGTCTTGCCGGCCGGGTAGACGGAGGTGCTGACGGCGGGGTCTTCGACGAAGGTGCCGGTGCTGCCATCGTCGATGTACCAGACGTAGCGGTAGCGCTCCGACGAGCCGGTGAGGTCGTACCAGCCGTCGGGGACCGCGGTGAGGTCGTCTTCGGTGTAGGCGGGGATGGGGTCGATGGACGCGCTGTCGATCGAGGGCGGTCCGTTGTCGAAGACGTTGATCTGGAGGGTGTCCTGGTCGGACTGCCCGTAGCTGTCCTCGACCGTGAACGTGAGCAGATGCGAGCCCGCGGTCAGTTCGGTACCGCCCGCCCACTCGCCGGTGGAGGTGGGGGCCGATGCGAAGCTGATGGCGCCATCGATGTTGGAGTGGGCACTCACGATGAGGTTGGCGGGGTCTTCCTCGGCGTCGGCGACCACGGCATCGAAGACGATGAGGTCTTCGCTGGACCAGTTGGAGTTGTCGTCGGGCCCCACCATCTCGATGCTGGGTGGCGAGTTGGCGAGGACCACGATGTCGATGCTGTACATCGCCCGGTCGCCGTTGGGGTCGGTGGCGGTGACCTGCACCGTGACCGCGCCGGGCTCCGAGAAGTCCCAGGTGCAGCTTCCGAAGCCATCCGCGGCGAAGGTGTAGTCGTCGCCTTCGCACATGGTCTCGTCGCCGCCCACCCAGCGGTGGGAGATGTCGGTGGGTTTGGTGTTGTCGAACACCTGCACCTGCGCTTCGAAATTCACCGGCTGACCGGTGTAGACCTCGGTGCCGGTTGGCGGGGCGGTGATGGTGACGACAGGTGGCTCTCGGTAGACACCGAGCTTGCTTTCACCTTCGCAGCCTGCGAACGAGCCAGCGGCGGTGAGCAGTCCGGCCAGCCGCAGAGCAGCGTGGCGGCGGGACGGGCGCAGGTCCGAGCGTGAAATGGAGCACGGGCGCATGCTGGCCTCGGGGGAGCGTGGGGGGACGGAGCATAGGCCGAGCAGACGCCGGTCACAAGAGGGCACGATTTCACCCCCATGACGCTGCAGACATGCGCTCGGGCTCAGCACTCAGAATGGCTGGGCCAGTCGCGCAGCACGCGCCTCGACGGTCGGCTGCTCGGTCTTGGAGCGGCGGCCGTGGCGGCCGAGGATGCGCTCCACGAGATCCGGCTCGGGTTCCCGCCCCAGCACCTGCCGGAGCACAGGGGTGGGGTCATCGAAGATGGGGGCCAGCTCCCGCTCATCGTAGGTGTTGGCCATCGAGTACATGCCGGCGCAGATGGGGTCCCAGCGGCAGTGATCGCAGGCCGAGCCCTTGCCGTGCAGGAACTCGAGCTGGTGCACAAAGCCCTTCTGGTCGAGGAAGCGGATGCAGCGCTCCTCCTCCTTCACGATCTTTCGCGTCTCCGTCGATGCCCACGCAAAGCGCCGCATGAAGCAGAGCGGCACGCGCTCGGCTCGGAAGGTTCGACCCGTGCGGTTGAGGTACTCCATCGCCAGCTCGAGGCTCACCTGGAACTCGTAGTGACGGGGGATGCAGTCCGGGTTGTCTTCCGCCCGGTTGCCGTCGGGGTCCATGTTGTTCCACACGAAGTGGCGGATGAACGGGAAGCGGTCGCACAACCAGATGACGGTTTCGTGCAGGTGGTCGGCGTTGTAGGCGTTGATGACCGTGTTGATGTCGGCCGTGATGCCCATGTCTGGCACATGCGCGAGGCAGGTGACCAGCGTCTCCCAGGCACGGGGGTACTTCGTGATGTAGTCGTGCACCTCGGGGCGGTAGCTGTGCAGCGACACATGGATGTGGGAGAGGCCGGCGTCGACGCACTTCTGGAAGAAGTCGCGGTCGGCGAGGAGCTGGCCGTTCGTGATCATTCGGCTGTAGAGGCCGCGCTGGTGGGCGTAGCGCAGGGCTGGAAACAGCAGGGGAGACAGCGTGGGCTCGCCGCCCGTGAGGATGACGCCGTCGTAGCCCATGTCCGCGAGATCATCGATGAGGCGGCACATCTCGGCTTCGTCCAGGTCGACGCCGGTGGGCGGGTTCGAGCAGAAGCGACAGTGCTGGTAGCAGTCGCGGGTGAGCTGGAGGTAGCCGAGGTTCGCCATGGCGGTCTTCTACCCCTTCAGCCGGGCCCGGTCGTGTGGAGATTGGCAGCGGGCGTGGGCCTGGCGTGGGGCGTCGGGGATGACCGCGTCGGATTCTTCGCTGCGGCCATCTAGCCCAGCATTCCGCTGCGCTGCACGGCCCGCACGACGATGAACAGCATCCAGCCGCCATAGAGACTGAGCAGCACCCACGCCCGCTTCTTGTCGATGCGCTTGCCGAGCAGGAACACGGGCATCACCAGCACCGACAGGATGAGCAGGGCGACGCGGAGCTCCTGCACGTCGCCCGCGCTGGAGCCCGCTTCGGCCGCGATGCGCACGTTGCCGAAGACGAGGCCGTAGAGCATCAGCGGCAGGCCGAGCGCCACGCAGATATCGAAGATGTTGCTGCCAAGGGCGTTGGCGACCGCATCGTCGTAGTTGCCCTTCATGGCGTCTTTGACGGACAACACGGTGTCTGGGACCGACGTGGCCGCCGCCGCGAGGATGACTGTGGTGAAGTAGAGCGGAACGTCGAGCACGTCGGCAATCTCGACAACAGACCAGCTCAGTCCGTAGCAGGCGATGCTGATGACGGTGACCGAGGCTCCGAGCACCATCCACGCGTTGCGGTCCGAGAAGGGGGCGTCGCGGAAGAAGAGCTGCCGGAAGTCGAGCGTGAGCAGGGCCTTCAGGGTGGTCTTGTCTTCGTCGTCTTCTACTTCTTCGTCATCGTCGGGGGCGTCGCCCGTCCCGTGCTGCTGCTGTGCCCGCAGGACCCAGCCGACGTAGGCGACGTAGAGCAGCATGAGGCCTCCCCCCATCCACCAGGTGAGCATGGTGTCACCCAGGAAGATGATGAGGAGGACCTCGGCGGCGATGAAGAACAGGCCGTCCCGCAGGACCGTGCTGCGTCCGATCTCGATGAAGGGGACCGTGCGGCGCACACCGTCGGGGCCCTTCACCCCGTAGACGGTGACAGCGAGGATGCAGAGGGCCGGAATCACGATGGCGTTGAAGACCGCGCTGCCCGCACAGGTGGCCACCCCGCCGGAGAAGCCATCCACGTCGCGGAAGGCGAACAGCAGGAACATCGTGGTGAGCAGCTCGGGGAGGGAGCTGCCGACCGCGTTGAGGGTGGCTCCCTTGACCCCCGGAGCCATGTTCCGGCCGAGGAAGTCGGTGGCCTCCTCGAAGGAGTTGCAGGCGTACATGACCACGATTGCGGCAATCACAAGCACGGCGAGGGCGGTCAGGAGCATTGGATACAGGCCCGTGTCGGCTCGTGGGGCGCTCTGGTCGAAGGCGCGGCCCCATACACCATCGGTTGGGCCATGCCAAGCGCAGAAGTCATTGCTGAGACGGTGGTTTCAGTTGCTCCGGCGGTCGGCCAGGCTCTCGCGGAGGCGATCTCGGGCGTCCAGCAGCCCGTCGCGGAGCACGGCCGCGCGCGCGTCCACCCAGCGGCCAGCTTGGGCACGCTCGTCGCCGCGTCGGGGATAGTGTCCGTCGAGGATGGCCTTGTAGTCGTCGCTTCGAGCCCACTCGCGGATGGCTTTGATGCGCGCATCGGGCTCGGGGTGCGCCCGCACGAGCTTGAGCCCACGGTCGGCGACGGGGGTGATGCGGTCCCACACGGCGCCGCGGGGCCAGTCCATGCCGAATGGGCCGGCCTCGGGGGCGTGCCCGGCGAGTGGGGCCACGATGCTGTCGAGGTCGCCGGTGGCCAGGAGTGCGGCCCGGTCGGCGGACAGCTCGCTCGTGCGGTCCCATGCTCGCAGGGCGGCGAAGAGGGCCGCGTAGGCTGGCACGGTCCACCCGAGGGTGAGGGCGGTGGTGCCAAAAGACGCCAGCAGCATGAAGGCCGTCTTGTAGCGGATGTGGCCGCTGAGGATGTGGCCGAGCTCATGGCCGAGGATGGCCCGCAAGGTTCCGTCGTGGAGCTGACGGAGGGCCTCTTCGCTCAGCAGCACCTTCGGACTGTCCATGCCGGTGGTGGCGGCGTTGACCCCGCCCATGGGCCGCACGTACAGGGGCCAGTCTCCCGGGGCATCCAGGGCCTCGCGCACCTCACGCCAGATGCGGTGCAGACGCGGGTGGCTGGTTGAAGTCACCCGCACAGCGTCGTCGCCCAGCATCCTCGATCCGCCCGCCGCTTCGTTGAGTCGCCCGAAGGTCGCACCAATGGCGCGATCGAGACCTGGGATCGCCCTCAGGGCAGCCATGGCGGCGGCGTCGGAGGGGTGCTCCCACGCCAGCGGGGAGATGTCGGGGTAGCGCGGAATGGGCACTGTGTGGAGATCCTCGCTTGGGACAGTTGGAGAGTATCCGGGGACACTTCGTGACCGGTCGACCGTCCACATCGTGACCTCTGGCGACGTCGGGCGGGGGACCCCCACACACGACAGAAGGTGCAATGTCTCGGTGGAGTCGGCGTCTGCTACCCTGAAGGGACGTCCCCTCCACAGGACGATCGGAGCCCCCCGGCTTCTCCACCCCCCCCCTCTGCCTTCCCGTCCTCCCCCCCCGTGGGTCCGCA
>ENA-OWNT01000479-OWNT01000479.1-seawater-metagenome-genome-assembly--contig:-NODE-479-length-92252-cov-6.651804_pt1 | contig 92252 bp, 69 predicted proteins | sample MGYA00238136_ERZ651165 | MGnify/ENA primary metagenome ERZ651165 (study PRJEB26861, sample SAMN08777766) | seawater metagenome | isolation source: coastal seawater | place: USA: Florida | collected...
CATCAGCCAGTGCAACGGTACTATTCTGTGCATCCTGCAAGAAATAGCGTGTGTAAGTTTCATCAGGTGCTACACCATCAGTATCAAAGTTCGTCTGAGAGATAAGCATACCTTGAGAAAGTGTATAACCGATGGTTTCATCCCCTGTTTCCAGCAGGACATCGCCATAGCGAGAGAACTCATCCCAGAGATAGTCTGTGGTTTCCGTACCAACAGTCTGTTCGACTCTATTGCCTCTGTGGTCATAAGCATAAGTGACAGTTGCACTACCCGGTACGTCGGCTGAAATTAGCTGGTCACGGGCATTATAAGCGTATGTGCTGGTTGCAAGTGAAATCGGTGTGATGCCATTTCTGTATGCTGTGACTTCTGTCAAATTGCCACGATCATCGTACTCATATAGCTCATGAGTATACTCATTGACGTTATCAACACGAATTAACTCATCATTGTTGTTGTAGCTGTACGCTGTGACATCTTCACCATTAATCATGCGGGTACGGTTGCCAGCACGGTCATACTGGTATTCAGTCTCAGAGATTGCCCCACCGATTAAGTCATAGCTTTCGATTTCCAGACGATAAGCATCATCATACTCATAGTTTGCTGTAATCAGGTCTAAACCGGGTACAGTTGTTGTTTCTGATGCACGGTTTCCGACCAGATCATAGGTATAGTCAAATTCACTAATCAAGCCATTAGTCGTATGGCTGTGGTTAATCTCATAGACCTGATATGGATTCTCTGTATGGCTATAGATTTGCCCGTTTATGTCGATACCCTGCGGTTGAACAAGATTAGCGGTATCACCATAGGTATATGTTGTCGTGACATCATTTGGACGGGTAATCGTCGTCAGTTGACCCAGCGCATTGTAGCCAAAGTCTGTTGTCTGTGAAGCAACTTCATCGGTGACAGATGTGACCCGATTCATTGCATCGTAGGTATAGCTCGCTTCGGTCTGTGTGACACTGTTGATTTGTGTCTCAACCGATGTTCTACGCCCTAAATCATCGTAGTTATAAATCACAGATTGACCATCATAATGTTGAATACTTTCAGGATTCCCCAAGAGATCATAGGTATAGGTGGTCAAAAGTGTAGAACCCGGCGCACCATCATAGACTTGATATAACATTCCGCGATCATCATAGGTATAGCCGTACTGGATTTGCGTATTCGGGTCATTTGCTCCGTATGTTTCGAGTGTCAGTCGATTCAGTGCATCATAACTATAGATATTGAAATCACCATCGGCTAACCAGTCTTCGCGGGTGAGATTGCCATTGGGATCGTATGTATATTCGACTTCATAGTTACCACTACCACAGTTGCCATTTGCGCTGGCATCACATTCGTATTTCAAGCGTCCATCTTCATAACCAAAGCTACGGACAGCATTGCCGCGTCCATTGGTGATGCTCAGAACCCGTCCGACACCATCATAGCCGTAGGAGACGGTTTCGCCTTCGCCGTTGGTCACAGTTCTCAAACGTCCGAGTTCATCATAGCTGTATGCGGTACTGAATTGGTCAGCATCACAGGCAACTGTCGGTGAAACATTGCCATCACAGACACCGAGTCGCTGTCCGAGGTCATCATAAACATAGCGTTCGCGTGTGCCATCAGGATAGATCATCGCTTCGAGACGGTTGGTGTAGTCTTCGTATTCGTACTGTGTCAGGTTGCCATCGACATCCCACATGAACTGGCGTCGTCCGAGGTCGTCATAGCTGTATTGTGTGATGATGTTCAGGTCGTTAGTTGCCCCGCCATGTGAGATTGTTGCGGGAGTACCATGATAATCCGGGTGTAGTGGATCGGTTGGACCATCCAGCCATTCATTACCATTGAATACCCAGATTGAAGGGTCTTCATAAAGCGGATTTCCAGTACCATCATCATTATGATAGCCTGCAATCTGCATCCGAATCCGTCCCGCACCGTCGTAGACCATGCGTGTGGTAACACCTGCGGCGTTGGTCACAGATTCCTGTCGCCCGCGATTGTCGTAGCCGTAGGTTGCGGTGACAATCGTGTTGTTCGGGTCACAACTGCCACTCAGAAGCTCACAGACCTGTGTGCTGCTCAAGCGTCCAACAGGATCATAACCGTAGCTACTTTCATAGCCTCCGTATCGGACTGTAGATCGCTGTCCACGCCCTGTGTAGGTGATGGTTTCACTTTGTTCGAGGGATGTGCCTGTTGCGTACTTGATTTCTATCGGACGACCCATTTCATCGTAGTAGTAGGTCGTGACAATATCACGGGCATCGGTGACTGTGTCCTGCTGTCCGAATTCGTTGTAGGTGTATTCTGTACACTCTGCCGCTACAGGTCCACAGACACTTATCACCCGATTGAGGCTATCATACTCATAAGTCGTCATTTCCCCTGCGGCATTGGTGACTGACTCGCGGCGTCCATTTTCGTCGTAATCATATGTCGTGGTGAAATTGCCGCTATTGCAATTGTTCGCGCCGACACTTGCATCACAGATACCGAGCAATTCACCATCTGTATTGTAAGCATAGCGTGTCTGGTGTCCGAGTTGATTAATCTGGTTAATCACCCGTCCAACAGGGTCGTAGACGGTTTCTGTCGCCGGATTATCAAAGAGAATGGTCGGTGTCTCATCCGGGTAAATGGTGCGAACCCGTCTACCACGTACATCATAGACATAGTGCGTTTCACGATTGAGATCATCGGTGACAGTCACAAGTTGTCCGGCATCGTCATATTCGTAAGCTGTTTCGATTGCGGCTGCGGGGATACCAGACCAGCTATTGAAATCCGCCATGTCAATGTGTCCGATTGGCGAAGCATCGACAGTGCGTTCAACCCGTCCGACACTGTCATAGATGACATAGGAAACCAGAACACCTTCAAATTCTGGATCAGCATCGACATTGCGCCAATCTTCAAAGGTATGCGTGCGTCGTCCGGCAGCATCGTATTCATAGTGCGTGGTTACAGGATCAATTAAGCCATTGCAATTGATTGTGACATCTGTTAATTGTCCGGCTTCATCATAGATGTAGCAGGTGCTATTCAGTAAGTTGTCTGTGCCCGCATGACGTAGATTTTGCTCTGTGACATTGCCGCGCCAATCATAAACTGTTTGCGTGTATGTCGGATTGTCACGATTTGCCGGGTCATCCGGGTTGGGATTATCAACGCGGGTCACACGGTTATTGTCGTCATAGGTGTATTCTGTCACACGGTCATCGTTGCTGTTATCGCCGTGTACGGTTACTCTGATACGATTCCCGTTGGCATCATAGTCATAGGTTGTTTCGCTTTCAAGATTTGCTGCATCATCATAGGCTCTGACCGCTGTAACATTTCCAAGCGCATCATAATCAGTTTCAGTGTATGAGCCTGTGCTGCTCTCTGCACGGGTGCGTCGTCCCATGTCATCGTAGACATAGAACATGGTGTAATTGCCATTTTCGCCGCAGTCATCTGTTGTGGTGTCAATGCGGCTATCACACATGTACTCGACATTGCCGTAATCATCATAGACATATTGTGTTGTGAAGTTGGTTTCACTACATGTTGCATCATCAATGCTCGCATCACAGACAACTTCGGGGCTACCGTAATCGTCCCAGAGATAACTTCCTATTGTGCCAAGCGGGTCACTGGCAGTGGATGGCAAGCCGACTGAATTGTATTCGATATTACGGGTAATCCCGTTGGCATCGGTCAATTGTTCCGGTGCGCCATTGTCGTTGTAGGTTGCGGAAATGACCGTTGTGCCATCTGCGTTGGTCACAGACGTGCGGTTGCCCTGTGCATCGTATTCGTAACTGGTTGTGAAGTTGGTTATATCACAGTTATCTTCCGGTTGAAGATCAACTTCGGGATTACAGACAAATTCAAGATTATTATTGCCGTCATAGGTGTATCCTGTTACGCGTCCAAGTTCGTCGGTTTCCCTGAGTAAATTGCCCCGGTCATCGTAGGTCATGATACTAAAATCATTTTCATACGGTGCAGCGTTATACACTCTTGTTGTGTTGTCCTCTATATCGTATTCGTAGCGTGTTTCATTACCCAGAGCATCGGTTACAGTTTCCAGGCGACCATCGTCATCATAAGTTGTCGTGACGACTTCGTTTCCACGCGGGTCAGTGCCTTCTTTGAAGAAATGCGCCAATCCTTCAGCATCAGTGTAGTACTCATATATGATAGTCGGGTTATCCTGTGTATCCAGTGGTGTATCATCCGGCAGAATAACATTTACTAGATCGCCATTGCCATCATAGATGTATTGATAGACGTTGCCTTCATTATCGGTAATTGAGTCGATGCGATTGCCATTGTTTTCATCGCGGTCAATCGTCACCAGAGGGTTATTGGCATCAATTTCACGGTTGTAAATACCATCATCCTCAAATTCCAGCAGATTGTCATTCAAGTCGCGGATCGAGATGAGTGTGCCATCTGTACCATAGGTGAACTCACGACCATAGGGGTCTTCGTAAGTGATTTGCGTGACACTTTGACCGTAGTATCTATTTTCGAGGAAGCAGATACCGGACGTAATCAGTTCACAGCCGTTGGTGCTGAGTGAGCCGTATTCTCCAGCTTCGTTCTGGTAATTGGGTCGCTCGAAGTAACTGATTGGATAAGGAATTGGTCCCCAGTAGAAAGTACGTCGTTCGCCGGATGGCAGCGTCAGGGTGATGTTGTTGCTATCGTCAATTTCGAGTCGCGGATTGCCAAGCGCCAGTGACCAGCCATAACCGAAGTCACTCTGGATGTTACGTTCGAGACTATCGTAGGTGCGTCCCACAGTGATGGGTAAACCAGCCAGAGGAAGCGTGAAGTCAGTTGTGGAGAGTACAACCCGTCCCGGTTTGTATTCCCCTTCAACAATCACACCTGCGCCACAAACGACCTGATTACCTGTTGCATCTGTGCCGACAAGCTGGATGCCGTAGGTGTCATTGGCAAGCAAAGTGGTGTCGAAAGTTGCGACATAAGGATTTGATGAGGCATCTATTGTCAATCCGGCTTCCATAAGCACATACGCCTGTGGATCATGGGCGGGCCAGTAATAGAGTGCAGCATCGGTCAGGACAGTGCCCGGTGTGACGGTGATGTCGGTCGGACTATCTATTCTGTCAGCATGTCCCGGTGTTGCCAGACACGCATCCACGTCCAGAATGTAATGTGGTGGCGGGATAGTCGCCGGGTCAGGTGCGCCACCGATGACCTCAACTGTTAGGATTGTACTATTTGCTGTGAATTCCCCATCAGTGGCACTTAATAAAAAGTGGTATGTGCCGTTGTAACTGAAAGTTACATTTGTTGCCACATTGTTTGTACCGGTTGTCGTAAACGCTTGAGTTGGATTATCGAATGTCACCGAAGATACACCATAAAGTACCGTCCAGTCTGTATCAACCTGACCTGTTGGTAAAGTACTATCTGTGACTGAACCTGTTAGTGAAATGCTGGTTGACTGCGATAGATCGAGTGTTGTGCTGCTGGTATTTGCGGAAACGACAGGCTCAGCATTTGTCGGATTCATCAAGTAGACATTGGATGAAGTAGAATTGTTAGTTTCATTGAATTCGTCATATGCCTCAATACCACTGGAATCTCTATCTGCCACGACCCATATTGGACCATATGTAGTGCTAACCGGAACATTGATTGTAGCGGATACAGTTTCTGTACCACCAACAAGAAGGGTTGTGTCTGTTTGTGCCGTCGCGAGCGGGACACCCCCATTATCCGGGTCGCCATCATAAAAGGTGACATTAACTGACGGATCTGCTGCTAAAGCACCCTGATTGGAAATCACGGCACTGATATTTGTTCCTGTGCGTGTGACATTGGATGCTACAAAATCAACAGTTGGTTGGGCACACTCCCAGATTGTGACCGTAACCCCCCCGCTGTTATCCCAGGTAGGGGTATCAACCAGACGGAATCTAAAGGTGTTGCCTGTTCCTGCAATTATCGTATCGTAGTCGTGTGGAATATTTACAATTCCATCAGGATCCTGTACATAAACACCATCAATTGTGAATCCTCGGCTGGAGAGATTTTGCCAGCTACCATTGTAGAAAAAGTAGACTGTATCCCCCTGTCTGCCTCCCGTACCATACACATATAAACCACTCATGCGTATGATGTAGTGTTTATCAGGATCTGATATGATATTTGAGTAGCTATTACTTCCATTGGCAGGTGCAGTAAATGTGTCAATATATCCTGTAGAAAAGTCAAAGTTTTCACAACTATCAGATAAAGGTTCAGTAATTGTGGTAGGGGTAATACAGAAGAAATCAAAGACAAGTGTCTCAGAAACGTTGCCATAACTTGCTACATTCCATAGTATTTCCACCACGTCATTTTGAACAAGATAGCTACCATTTACATATGGTGAAACAAGATGATCGACATCTCCAGAAAGAGTTCCAGTGTATACATTGAAGATTGATGCATCATTTGACGCAAAACTTAGAATGTAAGGTGAATTGTCGGGCATTTCAAAGCGTATGACTACAGTTTCTATACCTGAGATAGGAGATGTAGCATACATGCCATTAGCATCCCACTGAATCAATGGATTGTTAGATTCATCCGTCCAACCATGTGTTTCATTGAGTGTATTCCACTCGAAGCACTGTGTATTTCCTGGAATCGGGAGTTGCTCACTGAGAGAGAGTGTCGATTCTACTGTTGTACTCGTGAGTCCACCATCACTTATTTCAATAGCTACTGTGCGATCACCCGTAAGAGTTGGAGATGTTGCATTATTCGCGTAGGTTAACTTTTCAAGCACGTCTTCATAAACATCAAGACTGGCTGAACCTATCAATTCAATGTAGGCGTTAGTTTGTGTATTGGTGTCAATGCTGATACCCGTTCCTGATAAATCAGCCGCATCAATTGTAACAACTTCATCAACACCATTGATATTACCCGTTAATGAGATGGTTGCCCCTGTGATGCTGAGACTATCCGGGTCGGTAATGGTCACATCATTGGTGACGTTAACCGGGTCTAGTCCGATGACATAAGTTGCTGTTGAATCCGGTGCAATGCCAGACATATTGTCTGTATCCAGATTAATTGTTGGCGCAGTCGGTGCAGTTGATACACTAATTGTACTTGTCACAACATCACTATCATTGTCACCGTCATTTACTATGACATCAAGTGTACGTGGCGTTGTAGCCGGATCACCCGAAGTGGTGAGGTAAGTAAGAGTTTGCAACGTAGCCTGATAATCTGCAACCGTAGCAGACCCTGTAATGGTTAATACACCGCTATTATAGCGTACATTCAGATCTGAATTAGTAGTATTTACATCAAGCACATCACCACTCTGGAAGTTATTGATAACAATTCTGAGGGATGTTAGATGAGTGCTATCTGCATCCGTTATACTGACAGTTCCGACAGCCAATGCAGCAGCATATCCTTCGGTATAAGAAGCATCCTCATAATCCGGTTGGTTTGCACCCCCCGTATCGAGATTAACAATTGGACTATCACTGCGATCATCCAGATAAACACGCACAACCTCAGACAGGCTCTCCGCCCCACCATCATCTGTGACGGTGATTTCAATATCACGACTGTCGATACCTGGAATATCCGAAGTGTTTTCATAGGTGAGAGAGTTAATTACGGTTTCAAAATCGGTAATGGTCGCACTACCGTCATTTTGTAGAGTCAGAGTCTGATTAGCTGCGTTATAAGTAGATGTAATGCCGACAATATCGGTTACATCTAATATTTCGTCGCTGCCATTATCCGCGTTGAGAATCTCAATCGTGACCGTGTCAATTAAGCTGCTGTCCTCATCCTCAATGGTGACATCGGTGAGGACTGACACAGGCGGATCATTCTCGACATAAGTTGCATCGGCTGAGGTCAGGTCAAGTGTCGGAGCGTCATTGACGACAGCTATATCGACGGTAATTTGTTCTACATTACTATCTGACAGGCTATCATTGACCGTAACGTTAATTATCCGTGTTGTCGCATCAGGGTTGCTGGATGTATTTTCGTAGGTCAGGGTTTCCAGAATGGTTTCAAAGTCAGCAAGAGGTGCAGACCCTGTGCTATCGGTAATGGTCAGGGTATGGGTGTTCGCATCATAATTTGCCTGGAAATTACCGGATAATGTGACAGCCAGGATCTCGTCCGTGCCATCCTGCGGATTATCTATACTAACGGTTGCGCTAACCAGTAATGTGCTGTCACTATCAGTAATGGTCACATCTGTCGAAACTAATACAGCGGGATCATGTTCAGTGTAGGTCTCATTTGCGCTAACTACAGTCAGTGAGGGTGGTTCAGCGCTTACAGGGCAGGCAATTCCAGTTACAAAAGGTGAGAAATTGACACCCCAGTTGACTTCATCACCTGTACCACTGCCCGAGCCATCGGGTCCGTCGGTTGTACCCCACCAGTTATTGGTCGCATTGAAATTGGAACGGGCAGAATAGATGCCAGAGGTATTGCTTGCCTGGTTGCCGAAAATGCAAGAATTAGTAATAGAACTTCCCGCATTGGCATACCCGCGATAAGCCCCGCCCGTGTTTCCAGCTAAGTTGTCTTTGAACACACTGTCGCTGACGGTGAGGTCAACATCATCACTAACAAGAATTGCACCACCATTGGTACCGGCATCATTGTCTTCAAAAATCGTATCCTGAGAAATCGTCAGCGTACTGCTATCAGTGTAGACAGCACCACCATGTCGTGTGGCTGTATTGTCGTAAAATACAGTGTTCGTAATGTTATGTGTACCCTCCTGAAGATGGAGTGCACCACCATCACGTCCTGTATTGGTATCAAAGCGGGTGAAGCTAATATCAAAACTGCTACCATTGTTGGTAGAAAAAATCGCACCGCCATCACTGTTGGCTGTATTGGTATTAAATTCTACATTGACGATGTCGATGCTGACAGCATCATTATAGATTGCGCCGCCTCTACCCCCGGCATTGTTTTCAATGAAATCAACATTATCGAAGTTCACCGGAATCAATGTGAAGACTGCACCACCATCTCCGGTAATGGCTTCATTGTCATCAAATGTGGTATTTGTAATATCATCGAGCATTACGGCTGCTGGATCATCGGTTAAATAGATCGCTCCACCGGCAATATTGGCTTTATTCTGCTGGAAGGTACTTCCCGAAATCTCAAGTACTCCGAAATTCATGACAGCCCCTCCGTAGGTTGCTGCGGTGTTGTCAATGAACGAGCTATTACTGATGATCAAAGTAGAACCGGCTTCGTTTCTAATTGCCCCGCCATCGGCTTCTTGATCATTGTCAGAATTCAGGGTTTGATTGAGCTGGAAGGTGCTACCTGTGATAGTCACATCGCCATTGTTGTCGATTGCACCGCCGTCATCGTAATACACACCGTTTTCTGTAAACGTGCTGTCGATGATGTCGATGGTAGCTCCCGTATGATTGTGGATCGCACCACCCTCGTTTTCTGCGCCATTCTCGTTGAAGGTACTATTCAAAATGGTGAGACTACCTTCATTATAGATCGCACCACCATAGCCCCCGTTATTGCTGCTGATGGTCACCCCGTATTGCAATGTCAGATTTTCCAGGGTCAGATCGCCTGTTTCTTCGATTCTGAAAAACCGGAAATCCGGTGCGGGTGTCAGGGCGTCGCGTTGAATAATTGCGCCTGCCCCATCCCCATAAATGTGCATTTCTCCTGTGATGAGCGGCAAACCATTGTCACCATCCTGTATGACATAGCTTGTCGTCAGGGTATACGTCCCTGCTGCCAGACAGATCACTGTTGCCTGTCCATCACTGTTGGCGCTGTTGATCGCAGAAATCAGTCCACTGACATCGCCTGCGGTGACCGAATGGTTACAGGTCGGTGATCTGAAATAGCGGAACTCATTCTGTCCACCCTGCATGTAGTCAACTGCATTCGTCCAGAATGTATTTTCAGCAGGTAATCCACCCGAGCCTTCCGGTGTCGGGTCTGCTGACGAATTACGCGGGGCTTCTGTCGCACGGGGATTCGCTGCTTCAACCGCTTCCAATATCGGTTGACTGCGTTCCAGATTTTCCGGTATCCAGATTTCGACATTATCCAGACGAACAGCAGCACCCGTATCAGCATAAATACCTGTCGTGCCTGCCGGGACATGGTTGCTATCCAGATAACTCAACACAAGTGTCTCATCGACATAAAGTTGCAAACTGTAATCCACAACCATCAAACGAATGTTGTGCCATCCGCCTGATAAGGGACCAGGCAATTGAGTAACACTCAGTTCAGTCCGATTCCAGTAGAGTGCAATTGTGCCATCTGCAGAGACTTGCAATCTGTATGCTCCTGCGCGGGACTGCCGCACAACAAAATTCACATTGCCCTGCACCAGATAAATATCGGATAGTAAAGCAAGGTCAAAGAGTTCAAATTCGCTATATCTGAGAATTGTTGTGTCAGATGGTTGAACGGCGTTACCGCGTGTAACTGTTGTTGTGTACCAGTTCGCATCCATCTGATAAGGTTGTTCTTCGTCTGCACCTTCAAAGGTGTCTCCGACCAGATAGACCCATGACAGATTAGCTGGCAGCGTCGGGGTAGCTGTTGGTTGCTCATTTCGCACCTCTATAGCCGGACTTGTTGTGGCAATTTGTGTGACTTCTATATCCGGCATCACTTCTGTCGTGACCTCAACCGATGCAGTGACTTCCGGTGTCACTTCAATGACGATTTCTGCTGTTGCTGTGTCAGATGGAGCAACAGTTGCTTCAACTGCTTCAGTTTCCACTAGCAGAGTCGTGTCTGTAGGGTTGACTGCAATGGTTTCGGTTGCCGTTGCGGTGCTTGTTGCTGTTGCCGTATTTGTCGCAGTCCATGTCGGAGATGCTGTCACGGTTGCTGTGTGAGTAGCTGTCGCTGCGGGTGTAGACGTAGACGTTGCGGTGTTTGTTGCTGTCGCCGCCTGTGTAGCTGTTCCGGTCGGTGAGGGTTTATCATCATGACCGGGATGTGCTGCTGTAGGAAGTGTTAATAATATGAATATTACTAATATTATGAAATAGACAAGGATATATTGTTTTTTTACCATAACGTTCCCCCTTGAACTGTGCCTCTCAAAGATAAGCAGACAATACAAACCACGCCTGCCGATGCGGCAAGATCGGCGGGTGTTGTGATCTACTTTTACCGATTAGTCGGGATTGAGTCCCTACCCCTGTTGAGAAATGTAAGTATTTCTTAACGAAAATGGAATATATCAGAGGAAAAATCGTATTTCAAGTTAATGCGATGTAATATATGTAACAAATTGGTTTGTTGTATGTACTCATAAAGTACCATCGTGTTCTGATTAATTATGTTTAATAATTATTAACATAAATATAATTAGCAGCATCATATTAATTAATTAAAAGTTGACATAAGAACTATTCTGGATTACAATATCAACGGTTTAGAATTCACAACGTTCCCCCGTTTGTGATCTAACCCTACCCCCTATGGAATGTCTGTTAACGGGACATTCCTTTTTTATTGCAATAATTATGCGTGTGGGATGTAAGACAAAGGATGCAACATGGAATTAAACCCGTGCGAATCGTTAAGTCTTTAGATACTAACGGGATCGGAAGACAGCAGTGTGCGAAGTAGCCTCCAAGGCAAACAATCTGCATTGTAATATGGGTGAACAAAGTGATCAGCTCAGCATCATGCCCGCATCTTCTCAATTTGCTGTTCAGTTTGCTTGAGGAGGTTGCGCGTCATCTTCACTCCCTTCTGCCCTTTCGCTTCCATCTTTGCGAGGCGTTCCCGCAAGGCTTCAGCCGCTTCTTCAAGCCGGGCGAGTCTGGCGGCTTTACCGGAAGCATCGACGGCTGCTGTATCCGGAGTAACAGAGGCGCTTTCAGGAGCGCTATCGGGCTTAGAATGAGACTGCTTGCCTGAATTGTCTTTATTTTTTGCCTTGCGTTTGTTCCATTTCGGGGGCGGGAAGAGTCTGTCACGGATATCCGCAGGGACTTTTTGCCTCATAATATGAAAGAACACACCGCCTCTGGTGCGTCTGCGGGGACCATCTTTTGTCATCATACCACCCTCAGCCTCAATCCGTCGCGTTTCATCCAGGACTTCCTGTACAAGATCCATGCCTGCCAGGGTAATGATATTCTGGATTTGCTTCTGTACGCGGTAATCTGTTTCGTTGAGTTCCGTTGCGATTTCACGGGACTTGTGTTTGATGTCCGCTTTGTTCATGAAAATCCCTACTTTTAGCTGGTCTTAATGTCGAATTTTAACACAGTCCGCTGTCTAATATGATTACATTCATCAAATAATTATTCCGGTTAGATGCCCTCGCTTCCATTATAAGTCCTGTATTCAACCCTTCAATGTACCCTTCAAAGGCATTTTCTATATTCCCCGACAAATACGCTCTATATGCTCGAAGTACATCCCGCAACACAATGGACCTGTTGTTCTGCGACCTGTTCTACAAAATATCATGAAGACTCAGCCACTACGGGAGATGTGTTGTAGTTCTTTTAACCTCGCCTCCCCTCTCAGAATCGTAATCAAGAGACCGGCAGGATTCCGGACATGTTGTCGTTCAGATACCCTGTTCATAGCCTGCTTGACCGTTGCCAATCCGTAATCTCTTAGCAGTTGTCGTGCATTCTGCAGTGACAGCCTGTACTCTGGTACAGTTATCATCCGATTTATGAACGCCTGTACAACCGATGCCTCAATCTCCAGAGTCGCTTCATCCACAACAGGCTTTTGCTCCCCTGCCCCGCTACTGCCGGGAGACGACTTATCTGAGCGGAGGATCTCATTCCCGGCTTTGCCGGACTGTGGCGACATGATACCTGGAGTTGCAGCGTTAATATACTCTATGGGTTTCCCGGATACCTGTGCTGCAGGTTGGTTCTGAGAGCCCCGCCAGTATCCGGTGAAGTCCGGTTCGGGTAGTTTCTTGTTTTGGCTGACCGTCAGCAAGGCTTGCGGATCGACATCAAATTTGTGTCCGACCCAATAATAATTGAACCCGCGTGTCAGCAGCTTGATTTTTCGCTTCTGCTTCAGCAGCTTGACGGCAATCACCCGCTTTGCCGGATAGCGTTTGCCGGTATCATCCTCCAGAAATTGCCCCAGCACATCATATTTATCCGATATATCGTTCAAATTGTTCCAGTAAATGGTTTTCTGGCTGTAGGTTGCCAGTTTATGCAGGTCTTTGAGTGCCTTATCGTAGCGATTCTTGGTGACTTTGCTGACACTGAGGCGTTTTGCCAGCCATTTTGTGGCATATTTGCCCGGTCTGCGCTGAATATAACCGTAATGCAGTGCCTGGCGGGTGCTTTTTGCGCTTTTGAGGTCCTCCAGGCTCAGTACATCGGTGATTGAGGACAGTGGAACACCCAGAATACGGGCGAGTTCGACATTGGAAGGCAGTCTGAAATACTGTGTCGGGCGACCGATCACTTGAGTTTTTCCTGAATTTGAATTTGTGACCATTAAGCATTTATGGTCATTGCTTTCCGGTGATTTTATAGCAGCGTCAGCATTCTGTGCGGCTAAGTTGATTGGAGTCCCGTAGCCACTGAGTTTTTCAAAAATGAACCTACCCTCTTCTGTGGTGGTATTGAAAGCATTGATAATTGTATCGCGTCCGACAATCCCATCGAGTTCTGCCCATGCCTGTTGCCAGGTAATCAGCGTTCCTGGTTCGTGCCCTTTCAGCCGGAGCCCCTCGATGAGCCGTGCCGGTCTGTCCCATATCCAGGAATTTCTCGCGGATGGTGTTGGGAAGCTGTTGAATGCCTTCCAGTTTACGCGGTGGACGTGAGAAGGCTGATGTTAGTGTAGCGATGGCTTCACGCTGGCGTGCGATGTCGGACTCCCCTGCCTGTTGATTGTAAGTGTGAAGATCTGCCAGCGCTGCAATCGTGTCTTTTAAGGACCAGCCCTTATCGCGTGCGAGTAGCCCGGTGTTGAAGAGCGCATTATTGCGTTGTCCTGTTGCTGCCTGTTTGCTATATAGTGCCTGTAGTTCGCGTTCGGTGATGCTACCTGTTGTTTGTGTCTGATATGCGGGGATGAGTGGTTTTTCACCGTCGATGAAGGTTTCAATCGTGTGGATGTCCTGCTGGCTTAACAAAATCGGATTTTGTTCGTTCTGGAGGGTATAACCCTGTGTGGGGGGGCGACCACGTAGCGTTTTTCCCATTGCCAGTCGATGTCCTGCCCTTTGCGTGTCCGGGTGTTGTATTGTGATGGTATTTGAAAGTAGAGATGCCATCCATTCGGTGTCTTCACGGTATAGGTGCCGGTAAGTTCTGGAAATAGCTGGCAGAATATCCGGTAGAGATTTTCCGAGTCGAAATCCAGCACGGCAATGCCGGAAATTGGACCTGTGATGACCGCGATGCCCCTGTACCCGGCAAAGACAAACCAGTCGTGAAGGAGTTTCTGTGTCGGAAAACGATTGTTAAATGGCGACCAGCGAATGGCAGCAACTTTAAAGGAATCGGGTCGGGATGTCCCCCATACCGGGATAACTGACCAGTTCTGACTTAAATAGCTGTTTGCAGCCTTATGAAAGTTTTGTTTTCCGTTAAAATTATTGTTAAATGGCAAAATAAAACCCATCTCGCGATAGAAACGGGTTGCATTCCATACCATTTAACGGTATATTATGAGTACAAGCCATACAGGATTTTTTCCGTCCTATGGCGATAGTCATTATCACTATGTGACAGAGAAAGTCTTCAAAGCTTGGCGGCCCTCGAAGGCTTTTCTGTTTTTAATGGTATCCTGCTAAAAATTGTGGTCAGACTAAGACCATATCATCTCCAGATACAGATTTGAGAATGTTCCTAGTTTATCCTACCCTTTCAAATCTCGCAAACCCGAAAAAGACCAAAATGTGTGAATTTTCTGAACGGTCATGAATCGGGTGAATTGATTCTGCTGTTCCTGCCCTATTTTTCTCTGCTTATGCTATTCTAATCGCCTTCTGAAGATCGCTCACCCGGATTTCATGTTAGACAGATTTCCCGGAATTCTTTCTGAGCCGTGAAATGAGTAGTCCTGCGGGGTTTTTGATTTTCCCGCCTATCTGTGTTTCAATATTGATCTTCAGGGCTATTTGCAAACAGGATTCTTCGCCAAACTCCAGAATTAATTTGCGGGCAGTGTCATGGTGCAGAACACGTTGCCATTCACCGGTGGAAGCAACATGGTTAGCGTTTTTGCCGGTTCTTCTGCTCGCTGTAATTTCCTGCGATCAATGGTTTTCTCAGAGGGCTCAGGAATACCCTCCAGTCCGATCCAGCGATGACCGGATTGTTGCATCGTAGCTGCCATGTAAACAAAGGGCATTGCTGCAAAGACTTCGCGTACATAGCGCTCATCATCCGGAATATCAATCGATTGTAACTGTTGTATGTCAGCCCTGGCGTCCAGATAAAGTCGTTTCAGTCGTTCCTCTTCACTTTCCTCTAACAGTTTATCTTCCTGATCAGGCGCAATCGTGGTCTGTTGATCTCTCAACTGTTGGAAATAGACTTTACTCCGGGCTACAAACTCCGGATTCTGTTTCTCTTCTTTACGAATCGCGCCAGAAAGCTGTCCCGTCTGATACTGCGTGATGAGCTCATCCCAATCCGCTGAAAATTGTTTCTGCTGAAGCTCTTGTGTTTTCATTCCCGGGTTCCGTGTGCTGTAGTAATTGGATCCCTGCCGCCGGATCATCAGGCTGTGGCGCTGATTGAGCAGTGCCCGTGCAATGCGGTAATCGACCGGATATCTCCTGCCACTGCCTGTGAAAAGCAGGTGGGCACCGGAATATTGCCTGTATTTGAGCGAGGCTACATTTTGCCCTGTAATGGTCTCGACAAAGATGAAACGCTCCTGTTTATGGAGCTGTTCGAGTTCAATGTAACTGTAAATCGTGCGGGTTGTCACGCCGAGACAGGTTGCCAGCCACTTCTGGGAATGGAATTTGTAATGCTGTGTTTGCTCAATGCGCCCCGTGTTAAGCCGTGCCCGGTAGCGACGAATCGATTTAAGGTCTTCATTGCGGATAAGCGTAGTCGTCCAGTATTGTGCCCGTGTAATCTGCTGGATTTTCTCTGCCGATGGCACCACAAAAATCTCCGGTGGACGTCCGATTTTACTTTTCTCCGTTTTTTTCTGACCAGAATAAGCATTATTTTGACGCATAGAATCAGCGTTAGCCTCTCCAGAGGAGGGGTGCGGGGAGGAGACGAGCTTTTTGAAGAACTTTTGTCCATTAAATTCTGCATTCAGGGTTCTGTTGAGTTTCTTCCAGTCCATGATGCCCCGGAGCGACTGATAGACTTCTTTGCGTGTAACCGGCGATCCCGGTTCAAAGTGCAGCAAAATACCATCCAATCCGCGGGCAACAGAGGCTCTCCCCTGCTCATGCAGTATTTGGCGGGCAGAATCGCTCATCTCCCGGTGAACAAGGTTTTTACGACTGTGTTGAAGATGGGGGTATCTGCTGTAAACACTGGCAACTGTCCGGGTATATTCTTTCACACGACGGTTCTTGCTTTCGTTTTTGCCCGATGGATGCTGGCTATAAACAAATGCCTCCTGTAAACCTCCGCGAAGCAGGTCTTCTGACAAAATGCCGTTATCGCGTGCAAACCTGCAAACATGAAAGAGCGCATTATTACGTCCCATTTGATCTTTGATGCGCTTATAGTAGTCAATAATTGTCCTGACCGTGATTATCGGCAGCAGCTCCCCCGGCGTTTCAGCAGCATTGCGTTCAAATGCAGAGGTATGTTCCGATCTGAAATAGCGGATTAGAGCATGATATTCTGCCCGGGATAGCCTGCGTGGTTTTGTGCAACCGTTATCAACTACCGTATAACCCTCTGTCGGGGGCGCAATCACATAGCGTCCGTTCCACTGCACATCCAGATCCGGGAGGTTCTGGCTACGGGCGACAAGATCGTGCTCCAGGGTGAAATAATTGAATCACCCAGTGATGTTCAGATGGATGGGGCAACACTAAAAGTGATGGATGAGGCGATTCGCACCGGAAAATTCAAACGAATTACCGGTGTTACGGTTGCACGACATGGCAAAATGATCCACGAAGCCTATTATCATGGGGATGCAGAGACACGCCGCAATACCCGATCAGCAACCAAGAGCGTTACAGGGATGCTGGTCGGCGTAGCGATTCAACAGGGTTTACTGGATAACGCGCTACAAACGGTGTTATCAATATTGAAGCACCATCAAGCACAATATTACCCTGACCCGCGCAAACAAGAAATCACACTTGAAGACTTACTGACGATGAGTTCTTGCCTGGAGTGTAACGACTTTAACCAATTCTCACGTGGCAATGAAGAACGCATGTATTTAATCGAAGATTGGGTGCAATTCTTCTTTGATTTACCCGTTAAGGGCTTCCCGACGTGGGAGACTACTCCTGAAGATAGCTCCTATGGACGGGCATTCAGCTATTGTACAGCAGGCGTTGTCACCCTCGGCGCAGTGTTAGAAGCAGTTTCCCCATCGACATTTGTGGAATTTGCAAATACTCATTTATTCGCTCCTCTTGGCATCGAAAATCCAGAATGGCAACATATCCCGACAGGCATCGGCATGGGCGGTGGTGGATTGGGTTTGCGAAGTGTCGATCTTCTAAAGTTGGGGCAATTAATGCTTGATGGTGGACGCTGGAATAATCAGCAACTCATCCCTGCTGAATGGGTAGATGCCGCATTGCAAGCACAGGTTGCCATTGATGATGAGACCACCTACGGCTACCTTTTCTGGCGCAAGACCTTCACTGTAAACGGTATAGATTACCCGACAGTATTTATGTCAGGGATGGGTGGCAACAAAGTTTATATTTTACCGGAACAGGAAATGGTCATTGTCATCACAAGCGAAAATTTCCGTGAACGGGATATGCACCCCTTGAGTGAAAGCATCCTCACAGATTATGTTCTAGCAGCATTGCGTTGATAATTGTATTTTGCAAGCCGATAAATGCGTGTTATCCTCATTCTTCATTTAAAAATGAGGATGACTACATGGAAGCAAAATTACTCTTAGACACAAAATCTGAACTCGGTGAAGGCGCATTATGGGATGAGCGTGAAGGTGTACTTTACCGGGTCGATATTATGGGCAAAAAATTACACCGCTACAATCCATCGACAGGCGTAGATGAAGTATTCAATGTCGGTAAACACGTCGGGACAGTGGTGCTGGATGAATCCGGCGGCGTTCTATTAGCCGTTCAGGATGGTTTCGCACGCTTCGACCTCGAAACAGAAACACTCGAAATGATTGCCACCCCCGAACAATATGTCGATAGCAATCGCTTCAATGATGGCAAAGTCAGTCCCGATGGCAGTTTCTGGGCGGGAACAATGGCTTATGAGGGAACATCTTATGCTGGAAATCTCTATCGCCTTGACCCGTCCGGCAATATTCACCTTGAAGAACCGGATGTCACAACCTCGAACGGCATCGTCTGGACAGAAGACCACAAAACCATGTACTACATTGATAGTCCGACACGGGTTGTAACTGCTTTCGACTATGACAAAGAAAGTGGTAGCATCAGCAATGGCAAAATTGTCATCAGAGTGCCGGATGAGATGGGCGTTCCCGATGGCATGACAATTGATAGCAAAGGACAACTCTGGATAGCACATTGGGGTGAAGGTGCTGTTGTCTGCTGGTGTCCGACCACAGGCGAAAAAATGCAGGAAATCAAAGTCGCCGCAAGTCACACAACCTCCTGTGCCTTCGGTGGTGCTGATATGAAAACCCTCTATATCACGACCGCCCGCGTCGGTTTATCCGATGAACAACTGGAAAATGAACCCCATGCTGGCGGATTATTTGTCTTTGAAACCGATGTTGTCGGCTTACCTGCCTACCGCTACAAAGGATAACGATTCAAAATAATTCTCTAAAAATCAGCCAATGTAGTGGCACACCGATGGTGTGTCCTTAATCGTTTCAGGAAATCGCATGAACACAGTCAAAGTCGCCATCATTCAAGCAGAACCCGTTTACTATAATCTTACGCAAACAGTCGAAAAAGCCATCGACCTGATTCACGACGCACACAAAGAGGGCGCGGAATTAATCACCTTCGGAGAGACCTTCTTTCCCGGCTACCCTGTCTGGATAGATATTTGCTCTGATATGGGTTTATGGGATAACGCTGCTACTAAAGAAGTCTGGGCGCAACTCTATAAAAATAGCCCGGCAGCCAATGGTGAAGAGATTCAGCAACTATCCTCTTTAGCTGAACAACTTGGCATCGTGCTGGTGTTACCAATTAATGAACGGGTTGAACGTGGTGCGGGTCATGGCACACTCTACAATAGCATTCTGACCATCAACAGCGACGGACAACTTGTGAATCATCATCGCAAACTTGTCCCGACCTATACCGAACGTATCATCTGGGGAGCAGGAGATGGTGCGGGTGTCAAAGCAGTTGATACAGCTATCGGGCGTGTTGGCGGATTGGTCTGCTGGGAACACTGGATGCCAATGGCACGTCAGGCAATGCACGAATCCACCGAACAAATTCACATTGCTACCTGGCCCACCGTTAAAGAGATGCTACAGGTTGCCAGTCGCCATTATGCCCATGAAGGACGGACATTTGTTTTAGCCGCGGGAAGTGTTTTACAGGCAAAACATATTCCAGAGCAATTATCTCTCCCCGATGATATTCAACCCGATGATTATGTGCAACGCGGCGGCAGTGCCATAATTGCACCGGATGGCAGTTATCTGCTTGAACCTGTCTACGATAAAGAAATTATTCTCTCAGCCGAACTCGATTTAGATATGATCATTCGCGAAAGTATGGCACTCGATGTTACCGGACATTATGCCCGTCCCGATGTGTTCAATATGTCGATTAATCGCAATCGACTGTGATTGCAGTCATATTCATACATGATTTGCTGCTATTAATAGATGATGCACTTCACTTGTCCTGTGAAGTCACTTTCCCGTAGACTGAAAGCAAGACATCACATAGGACAGGGACACTATCATGACAGTCAAACATTTGCTTTTTACCATGTTGCTGATTCCGTTTCTGGTTGCCTGTAGTGGCAATGTACAGATTAGCCTGGATGAGAATTATTCTTATCTCACGATCACGATGGATGAGGAAAATACGGAAAATCTCATCGAAACCTTGCTCACATCCGGTGAATCCCGCTTGCAGAATGTGGTCGCAGATTTACGGAACGGGGAAATTTACGTCACAGCCGATGCCAGCACACAGAATAACGGCATTCAATCCGGCAATCTGATTGTTTATATCGGTGTAGAAGATGGCTTGCTGGATGTAGAAATCCGTTCATTCAATTTTGGTGGATACAGTGTCAATCAAGCAGGTATCGACAATTTCAACACACACCTTGCCGATAGCATCGCCCGGAATGCCGAAAATCGGGAGAATGACTCTGAATTCACCGATGTCACGATTACACCAACGGGCTTGAGCTTCACAATCCGTACACCACGCCGCAACAATCAATAAATTTTGACCGGGGTCATTTTTACAATAACACCGGTTATCTCAAATACTTAGGAGTCTTAACTATTCATGAGTATTTGCCTCAAATTAAGCATTCTCTGAACTTTTCTCCCTATACTGTGCCTGATTAGACATAGCGTTAATTATTAAGGTATCAGGCAGATGGAACTGAGAATTAATGGTGAATTGTATGAAGTTGATGTGCCGGAAGATGATATGCGTCTGGTATGGGTTATTCGTGATTCAATTGGTTTAACAGGCACAAAATATGGTTGTGGGATGGGAATTTGCGGGTCATGCACGGTGCATGTTGATGGTGTCCCGACCCGTTCCTGTATCACCCCTGTTCAAACAGTAGCTGATAAAGACATAACCACAATCGAAGGGCTGGCAACAGTCGATGCGGATGGTAATGAAACCCTCCATCCGGTACAACAGGCTTTCATAGATGAGCAGGTGCCCCAATGTAGCTGGTGCATGAGCGGTCAGATGATGACTGCCGCCGCATTTATTGAAAACAATAGCAATCCCACCGAAGAAGACATCACAACTGCAATGAGTGCCAATTATTGCCGTTGTGGCTGCTATGCCCGTATCCGAACAGCAGTCGCAGTTGCGGCGAGCAATATGGGAGAAAACGCATGAGCGAGCAAACACAGACTCCCCCCAACACACAACCGCGTCGTTGGAAAATGTCCCGCCGACAATTTCTGATTGGATTGGGTTCAGGGCTGGGACTATTAGCTGTCGGCACATTCCTCGGGCGTAAAACCATCGTGCGTGAAGTCCGCCTGATAGCAAATCAAGCCTTTTTGACAGGTGATGCTCCTGGAGCACAACCGCCTGATAATCCATCTATCTGGTTTGAAATTGGGACAGATAATATCACACACATTTATGTTCCCAAAATTGAAATGGGACAGGGTGTGCATACATCATTAGCACAGATTGCTGCCGATGAACTCGAACTCGATTGGGAAACTGTCCACGTGCATCAAGCGGATACAGAAACAGGTTTCGACCCTGGAGTGCTATTCACATTTGGCAGCACCTCGGTCACTGACTTATATCAACCCATTCGTGAAGTTGCCGCGACTATGCGAGAAATGCTGCGTGAAGAAGCAGCGGCTCAATTAAATGTTGATGTGAGTGAAATCATCTGCGAAGGCAGTCGTTGTTTTGTCATATCTGCCCCTGATTCAACTTTGAATTATGGTGACATCGTCGCCAATCGCCAGGATGAATGGGTCATCCCCGACAAAGAAGCCACACTCAAGCCCGTGTCAGAATTCAATTTAATCGGACAACCTGTTAAACGGGTCGATTTTCACGAGAAAGTCACCGGACGGGCTGTTTATGGTTTTGATGCGCGTCTACCCGGGATGCTCTATGGTGCTGTCGCCCGCCAACCTCGCTATGGTGCCACGCTGGTGAGTGCGAGCGCTGGTGATGCAAAGTCCCAACCCGGTGTTGTAGCAGTTGTCATACGGGAAGAATTTGCTGGCATTGTTGCGGAAACCCGTCCACAGGCATCTGCCGCTCTTGAACACCTTCAATTGGAATGGGAAGGTGGCATCACATGGAATCAAGCCGATTTAGAAGAATTCATCCGTATCAAAGACGATGATGAAGCGATTCTGATTCAACGTGACGGTAATGTCTCCAGCATGTTTAATTCAGGTAACATCATTCAAGCAGAATACACCACCCCGATGGCGGCACATGCTCATCTTGAACCGCAGGCAGGTTTAGCCGATGTTCAAGACGATTTCGTCACCATCTATGCTTCAACACAGGCACCGGATATGACACAAAGTACCGCCGCAACTCAATTAGGCATTGATGCTGAGAATATCACGGTGATTCCAACTTACCTCGGTGGTGGCTTCGGACGCAAAACAGGTACAGATGCGGCAATCGAAGCCGCGATTCTCTCTCAAGCAGTCGGACAGCCTGTACATGTCGGATGGAATCGCACTGAAGAAATGCAACATGGCTATCGTCGTCCACCAACACATCATATTCTGACTGGCTCACTGGACGACAATGGCAACCTGCTGGCAATGGAACATCAACTCGCAAGTGGTGATGTACTTTTCTGGTCAACGGATTCAGCAGGTGGTGGCTCTTCAGTGCTATCAACTGTTCTCGGCGCTGACCCGCTGGCAGCATTCGGTTCACTGATTGTCTATAATGCCCCATCCCGCCGGGTATTATTTCACAGGAGAAAAATGGAAATCCCAACAGGTTTCTGGCGAGGTTTAGGCTCTTTCCCGAATACATTTGCCGTCGAATCATTCATTGATGAACTGGCACGTTCAGCGAACATTGACCCGATTCAATTCCGTCTGAACAATCTCCCCGAAGATGAATTAGGTGAGAGAATGCGCGTTGCACTGGAAACAGTGAGAGGTACTTCCGATTGGGAAAATCTATCATCTGAGTCCGTCGGACGCGGTATCGCCATGACATGGGATAGAGGCACTGTTGTCGTTCTCGTTATGACAGCAAGTGTCGAAAACGGCAGCATTCGTCCATTGCAGGCATGGTGTGCTGTTGACCCCGGTTTTGTCGTCAATCCTGACGGTGCAGCAGCACAGGTTCAGGGTCAAATTGTGATGGCACTCAGTTCAACCCTGTATGAACGCATCACTATTGAGAATGGCATGGTTTCCAATGAAAATTTCCATCAATATCCCCTGTTGACCATGAGTGATACCCCACAAATCGAAGTCATCACCATCAACAGCAGCGACACACCAACCGGTGGACTTGGAGAACCCGTTATCGGTACAATCCCGGCAGCAATGAGCAATGCAATTTTCGACCTCACAGGGCAACGGTTGCGTGATTTGCCTTTTCAGTTGAATCAGGAATAGAATGCACGAGCTATTTCAGTTCTACCCACAATTAGACAAATGGCAATCTCAAAATAAGGGGATTGCCATTGCAACTGTTACAGCAACATGGGGGTCTGCGCCACGCCGACCGGGCGCAATCATGGCAATTACTGATGATATGCAGATGATCGGGTCGGTCAGTGCCGGATGCGTAGAATCTGCTGTCATCGAAGAAGCACAGGCAGTTATCAAATCTCAACATCCGAAAGCCTTACACTATGGCATCACCGATGAAATCGCTTTAGATGTTGGTCTTGCCTGTGGTGGTGAAATCAACATCTACCTGCAACCATACCCGCAGGAACTACACGCGCAAATCGCAGATTACATTCAGGCTGAACAAGCATTTTCATGGCACAGCATCGAAACCGAAAACAGCTTCCAACAATTTCTATCAACAGAGACAATAAACTACCCTGTTTCAGTAATCAAAACTGATGATGCAAGCACAACTGTCATCCAGAAAATCAGTCCACCACTCAATCTTATAATCGTCGGTGGCAATCATATCGCCGTTGCCTTATCTCAATTAGCAAAAGTGATGGGTTATGGTGTCATTTTAATTGATCCACGCATGGCATTTGCTACGAAAGAACGTTTTCAACAGGTTGACCATATCCTGAACGATTATCCACATAGAGTATTTCCTCAAATCAACATCAATTCTTCGACTGCGATTGCAATTCTGGCGCATGATCCTAAAATAGATGATATTGCTTTAGAATTGGCACTACAATCATCAGCATTTTATGTCGGCGCACTCGGTGGGCGAAAAACGCAACACATTCGGCGCGAGCGTTTAAAACAAATGGGATTATCTTCACAACAGATCGAGCGTTTACATGCACCAATTGGTCTGAGCATTGGAGCAGAAACTCCAGAACAGATTGCCCTATCAATCCTTGCTGAGATTGTTGCTATCCAGAACACAGGAGGATAGACCGTGACTGACTACAATCCAAAAGACGAACGCCGCGACAATTACCCGCACTTCCTGACCATCCCGACTCGCTGGCGTGATATGGATGTCTATCAGCATGTCAACAATGTCACCTTCTATGCTTATTTCGACACCGTCATCAACGAATATCTGATTCATGAAGGGGGTTTAGATTACACAGAAGGCGAGACAGTCGGTTTTGCGGTTGAATCGCATTGTCAATTTTTGCAGCCGATAAAGTTTCCTGACATTCTGAATGCAGGTTTACGGGTCGCAAAACTCGGAAATTCCAGTTGCCGTTATGAAATCGCTATTTTCAAAGAAGGCGATGACAATCCCTCGGCAGTCGGTTACTTTGTGCATGTCTTTGTTGATAAAGAAACAACCCGCCCTACTCCAATCACTGGTCAGATGCGTATTGCGCTCGAAAAATTAGTTGTCAACTAATCCGGTTTGACTTCGTTATAACGCTCTTCCATCTCTTCATCAAAAAACCCACCATTGAGGGCAATCGCACGGGTATAGTCGGCATATGCTGAATCATAGTCACCGAGTTCATAATAAATATCCGCACGCAGCGCATATGAAGCCGGATTGGTTTCATTAACTTCAAGAAAGCTATCGACATCCGCCATTGCCAGATCATATTCCTCTAATTGCAGATAAGCATTTCCACGAGCCAGATATAGTGTATACAATCTCATTTCAGATTCCGGTGTTAATCCTTCTTCCAGAGCAATGTCAAATGCAAGGTTCGCATTTTCAAGCGCATCATCAGCCTGCCCGATTTCTGCCTGTGCTATCGCCAATATATAGTGATTAATCCAATTCACATTCCCCGCAAGCTCATCAAGAAGGATTGCTTTTTCTACAGCTTCAATTGCATTGTCATATTCAAACCCAATACCGTGCCGCCATGCAGTTTCACGAAAGCGTTCACTCACATCTGGGTCAAGTTCAAGCGCAGCAAGCCAATTATCCTCAGCAGCTTCGAGGTCTCCTGCTAGTGCATAAGTAAAGCCGCGTTCAGCAAGATACAAAGCCTGAAAATCAAGTAAAAGCGCTCGATCAAAATCCTCAATTGCCGCATCAAAATCTTGCAATTCAGTATATATAATTGCACGAACATAATATACGTGAGCAAGCTGCCTGTCAGTAGCTATATCTAATGCATAATCAAGTGCCAGCGAAACATTTTCTATGGCGTTTTCATAGTCCTGTACTTTACTTTGGGCAATACCCGTAAACAGATATGCATCTATATAATATTCGCTATCTTCTCCGATTAGAGATAAAAGCATTTCATAATCATCAATCGCAAGTTGCCATTCTGTCACCAGAAAATACAACCCGGCACGATAATAGTAGTTATCAGCATTTTCCGGGTTGTTCTCAATGGCACAGCTAAAGGCATCTATGGCAAGCTGATATTCCTCCGCATTTATGAGGTTCATCCCCTGCTGACTATAGTTTATAGCATCATCGCACTCTAATTGCTGCGAGGTCGTACACCCGGCAAAAATAGATAGTGAAATAAACAGCACGAATATATAGAAACGTTGATTCATGGGTCAGTTTTCCCCTTTTAAGTTCATCAAAGATTCTTCTCATACTGAGCAATCGTTACCCCGGCATCCAGTGTGACAGTCTCCAATAGTTGATAGCCAAGTTTTTCATATAATTTTCTGGCAGGATGATTCTTCGCTCCGGTAGAAACAGTGATTCGCCTCACATTTGCAATCGTTTCCACATATTGAACCAGCGCTCTGGCAATACCCTGCCGGAAGAAATCAGGATGCACCACCAGCCGCCCTATATCCAGCACCTCTCCCAATTGACTATACGAAAGAACAGCAGCAAGTATATCATCTGCAAAATAGCCAACAAAGATTTCCGCACTATGACGTAAATCATTTTTGGATTCGTACAACGCCGGAATCCCATCAAATCCTATCAGGTCAGCCTCAATGCGATAGGCGACTTTCTGAATCAATAGCGCACGGTCTAGCATTGTATCATCTGTGAAATTAAGCGTTTTTATCATGTTCCTCACCCGTATTTACCCTGATATAACTATTTCAATCACAAACAGAAAATGACTATGACATTTGTCGATGACAACTGTGACATACGTTACATGAAAATTCACCGTATCGGGACTATGATTATGGCATATTGATAAAACAAACAGGAGCTACACAATGAACAACTTAAAACTCTTCCCCAAATCAGTCATGGCTATCGGTGTTCTTTTCGTAATTGCAGGTATCCTTGCCGCAGGTGCTGGCATCTTCATTCGTGGATTTGTGATCGATCAACTGGTCGCTCAGAATATCACCACACCGGATGACGCTTCAATCCCCGGTGTTCAGGTCAACAGCATCGCCACCGCACTCAGCATGGCAAACATCATTGAGCATCACGCAGCAAGCTATACAGGCGGCTTAACCTACGCTGAAATGGGTCGCTTCGCAACAGAAGATGGCAATCCAGCAGGTACAAGCAACCGTGACGAAGCACTGCTCGATGCAAACGGCAACCCGGTAGCAAACTCTGCCCGTAACACCCAGTTGACCGCTGCTGGTCTGGTAACATCCCTGAGTTTGTCCGCTATGGCAATCGGCGTAGCATACGGAATCATCGGTGTTGGTGTCGGCTTCGCAGTACTCGGTATCGTTATCACAGGCTTCGGTTATGCACTGCTCGGTCTGGTAACACCGGAAGTCGCTGAACGCTTCGGTCTGAAACCACTTGCAGTCGGCGCGTAGATAACCATCTACAATCACACAACTTATCGAAACCCCTTTCATATGAGAGGGGTTTTTTGTTCCATATCTTCCCGGCATCTTTGTCGGGTTAAAACATGTCTCAACCGTTTTTTGTTATCTGATAACAGGCATTTTTCGCACCATAGGCTATCCGTCATCATTCAGTCGTTTGAGCGTACATCAAAATAGCGAAAAATATTCCATAATATCTGTAATTCACTTAACAACAGGGTTTCAGAAAAATGGAATTCGCACCGCTTACACCAACAAATCAATCACAATGGGCTGAATTACTCGCCATTTGCTTTGACCGCACACAGGAAGATATGCTTGCTCTCTTAGACTGGCTACATCAGATGGGGTCAGTTGTCGCGTGGGGTGCGTGGGATGGCGATAAACTGGTCGCGCAATATACATCCCTTATCCGCCACTTATCCATTAACAACACATCCACTCCCGCAGGAATGAGTATCAATATGGCAGTCCATCCCGATTATCGTGGGCAGGGATTGGTCAAACAGGTTTCCGCCCCTGTCTATGAAGAGGTTCAACGATGCGGTGCAGTACTCGGATTCGGTTTTTCCAATGCGGAAGGAGTCAAAGTAGATCGTCATAGCAAAAGTTACGGTTATCAGGTACTCGGTGAGATGCAATCCTTGCTGAGTTATCTACCAAAAAGTCGTTGTGATGCCGTTCAAATCAGTGATGAATTCCCCGCAGATATTTGTTTTGCCTGTGTGGATGACCGTAGCAGCCTGTTTCACTTCTACAAAACGATTGATACTTTCCGTATTCGCTACGGCAATCATCCCTTCCGCCAGTATAAATATGGCATCTGGTATGAAAATTGCGAAATTTACGGTGTTGTTGTCTATCGTGAGATAGAACGCTTCGGATTTAAAGGCGTTTCTTTGATGGATGCCTGTGGACGCGATTTAACAAAGTTGATTCGTAACTGGGCGTGTACCATGCGAAATCGCAATTTCCGTTTTATCCATACCCTGACAACACCCGATGCAGGATTAGCAAAAACCCTGCGCCAGCATTATCGCACAATTAGCTTGCCCTATATCAACACACCCTACTATCTGACCATGCGCCCCCTGAGCGATAATCTTGACCCATCACTCAAAGATTTCATGAATTGGGATTTTGTAGGCGGCGATATTCTCTAATCATCATCAAAGTCATCACAATCGTAGCTGATTGCATAGGTATATCGCGCACACTCGCTTTCCGTCAAATCACGCACAATCCGGTTCTCATTCGCCCATGTAATCGCATCATCCAGTGATAATTGTTCCAGACTCCAGATATGCACAGGTTCGATTTCCGGCATCGTTAAAATCATGGTCTCATCCAGCGAAAGCGATACATTTAAAATCAGGAGGTCATGGTCAAAACGATTGATAATTTCCCCTGTAACAACATCCCACAAAATAACAGTCGTATCTTCGGATGCTGAAATCATTTGTGTACCATTCGATAGAAATTCGATGTCATAAATATCTAAATCATGTCCCTGAAGCTCATTGACTTCTTCTCCTGTTGACCAATCTATAAGATAGATTTCATTACTATCCTCACCGCCGGAAGCGATTGCAACCAGGGTATTATCCGGCGAAATTTCAAGATCAACAGGAAAATCTTCATGCTCATACCGTCCGATTTCCGTTCCCGTTTCGGTCTCAAAGACGATGATTTCGTTATTTTGTAAGCCTACCGCAATCAAACTCCCATCCGAGCTGGATGTTATCACCTCAATCGGTAGCTCCCGGGATACTTGCCATAATTCAGTTTGCGTCTCGAAATCCCACAAACTCAACGTTCCACCATAGACAACTGCCACCCGGTTCGGGGAACTATTGATAAAGGTCGTTTGCATCGGCGCATCAAGTGGATTCGTACAGAACTGACACGCAATCTCGCCGCTATTGATGTCAAACAAAAACAGGCGTGTCCCTTCCGCAAAGATAACAAACTGTCTATCAGGACTCAGCGAAAGTGTGTAATTTACACCGCTAATTTCGCCCAGCAGACGCTCCTCCCCGGTGTTTAAATCCAGCACAACCAATCGAGAACCGGTTCTGCGATAGGCAATCAAAACTTCTGTATCACTGAGCCACAGGGCATCCCTCGCCTCCTGCGAACCGATTGTCCCCACCAGGTCAATCGGCTCACCGGAAATCGAATACACCCGTAAACTACCATCAACAGTTGTTACAATCGCAACATCATGATTACTATCCCAGACCACCCCTGTCGGGAAACTCACAACCGAGGTGAAATCCCGTACAAAAAATTGTCCGGCAATATCCCATATAGTCACAACCCCATCACGGGAAACAGCCATCAATTGAGAACCATCACTATTAAACGTTGCGCGGTGTGTCCCGGGAGACGATGGCACAACTGTCCCGATAGATTGTCCTGTTTGCACATTGAATAGTGGTATCGTATCCTGCCCGGTATTCACAGCCACAATCTCGCCTTTCGGGTCAATGATGAGATCGGTACTGGATGAACGCAATTCAGAACGGATATTGGTAGACATGACCTCTTCGCCCGTTTCGACATCCCATGTTCTCAGGTCACCGTCCAGATATAAGCCGACGATATAGCGTGCATCGGAAGTCATCCGTGCCAGCGCCAGATTATCTTCAACAGCATACTCTGCGATAATCCCATAGGTCTTCATATCAACCACTGCTAATGTTCCGGGAGCTTCATCCAACTCATTCGATACAACCAGTAAAGTTTCATTATTGCGGCTCAGCGATAAGACCACATAACCGGGCACAAAATCCATCTCATGCAATATCGCCCCGCTATCGAAATTCCAGACAATAACATGTCCATCATCGGATGCCGAAATCAATATATTTGTACCGTCATCCTGCTCTGTGAGAATCAGGTCGGTGATGAAGCTTTCATGTCCTATCAACTGCGTCACTTCACTACGGGTATTCAAATTCCAGACATATAGAGGAAGCGACATTCGCCCATCTGCATCCGGTGTCGGTAATGGTGGCGGAGCGTTACCCGGACCCCCGCCCTGTGGAGCTTGTTCGCCCTGTGGCGGCTGCCCGCCCGGTCCACCGCCCGCTGGAGGTGCTCCACCACCGGGTCCTCCTGTGCCTGGAGGTGGTGGTCGCGACCCCCAATAACTACGTGGATTCTGTCCGCGTCCAAAGACAACAGTCTGTCCATCTGTTGAGATAGCCAGATGTTCAATCGGAAAGTCAACCACCGGAAGTTCAAAACGCACACCAGGCGCATGGGAAACCTCAACCAGTGTGTCATAAGCTAAATCAGGTGGTGTATCCAGCAAATCGGGGTCAACATTCACAGCATCCAATGCCAGTATGAGGGCTAATTGGTCATTACCGATACTATATTCCCGTAACGCACTACTCGCCAGCACCAGGCTACGGGATTCTTCTGCCGACTGTTCTGCGATAATACGACTATCTTCCGCCTGAGCCTGTGCATCCCGCGCAACATTCGCCTGATTGAATGCAAATGCCGATAAGATCACGGCAACAATCGCCGCAATACCAAAAACACTGAGCATTAAATGCAGACGATCACGCGATTGTTTCTCCAGTTTTTCTTTCTGTGCCTGACGTTCGGATTCTATCTGTTCGATTCGTTCGCGTTCAGCAATACTGGCAGATACAAACTTACGTTCTAATTCCCCTGATGCAACCGAAGTATAATGCTCCCATTCTTCGACCTGTAATAATTGTGTCCCGCGCAGCAGATAACTCTTATCACGCTTTGCATCTGACCATTGTTTTGCAGTCGCCCCGAGCATCCGTTGGCGGCGAATATCATCGCGGCTTCTATCCAGCCAATCCCGCAGACGATTCCATTCGCGAATCAATGCCTCATGCCCCACTTCGATAGTTGGTTCACGAGTTTCTTCATCATTATCAAAAGTGAGTAACCGCGCATCACCGAAGGCATCTAAAACATCCTGCAAGTCCTCATTATCCTGAACAACAGACAGCAATTCAGGGAGTTTTGCCCGGCGGCGGGTATCTTCCACCCCTTCGCCCAATGTCACCAGACGCAAAAATACCTGACGGGCGATTTCCTGCGAGGGTTTGGATAGACCCTCAAAAATTTCATCGGCACGATGCGCCAGTGCCCCTGCAATCCCACCAATCTGCTGATAACTTTCCAGCGTGAGTTGCGCGTCATTCCGCCGTTCAAATACTTCTGTCAGCGCATATTGCAACAAAGGCAAAGCAACCGCTTCCGATTGCACATCAGCAATGATAGCAGCCGTTAAATCCGTTTCGATATTTAATCCCGCATATTGAGCCGGTTTCGTGATAACGTTGTTCAATTCAACCGATGTCAGTGGCAAAACAACCTGTGTCCGGGTTTGAATGAGTTCCCCGAAGCCTTCGTGCATCATCGGGCGATCATAAAAATCAGCACGCAACATAATCACCAGATAGAAACGCTCTGAATTTAACGCCCCGTAAAGCATATCTAAAAATTGCTGCCGGATAGTGTTATCTTCTGTCTGCGTGAACAATTCCTCAAATTGATCAATCACCAGCATTAATTTATCATCGGGAGTGGGCAGTACAGTTGAGAGCATTTTCTCTAAAGCATCCGCCGAACGTTGCAAATCCCGTTCTGCACCGATAAGCGGGTCAAGTGCAATCGAGCGTAGTGTCGCCGCCAGTTGTTTGAATGGACTCGCACCGGGCACCATATCGAGGATGAACCATTCATCAGAATTAGCTAACTCTCCCCGTCGAATCGCAGGGACTAAACCTGCATGTACCACACTCGATTTACCACTACCACTGGGACCCACCAGCGCGAGAAAATTATTATCGGCAGAATCTTCATCCAGACGTTGCAACAGGCGTTTGACCAATTTCTCACGCCCGAAAAATGTGAATTCATCGGCTTCATCAAACGAACGCAACCCCTTATAGGGATTCACAATATAGTCAGATGAAATCGTAATCACATCCTGTATCTCATCCGAATCATCACTAATTGCTCTGCGAAACGCTTTCGCCATCGACATTGCGTCAGGATAGCGTTCTAAGGGGTCTTTTGCTGTCGCCCGTTGAATCACCAGGTTAACCGCATCCGATAAGCCCTCCACATCAGGAATGTGCATATTGAGGTGAAAATCAAGAATACTCATCAATGAGGAATCAGGTGTAATCTCAGCAAAAGCATATTTCCCGGTCAACATTTCATGGAGAACGAAGCCGAGACTGTATAAATCTGATTGTGGCGAAGGGAGTCCACTTTGAATTATTTCCGGTGAGATATAAGCAGGCGACCCGACTAAATCAGCAACATCGTCCTGTGAACTCATATCTTCTGCCAGACCAAAATCCGATAGATAAGCATTTCCTGTCGAATCCAGCAAAATGTTAGCGGGTTTAATATCACGGTGGATGATATTGGCTGAATGAGCGGCATCAAGCGCACTGGCAATCTGTTCCAGCATCCGTGCAATCGATTCGTGGTCTAATGCCCCGCCCTGATGAATCAATTGCGAGAGATTTCCCGCCTGATAAAAACGCATCACCAGATAAGCCCCATCGGAGTCGCGCCAGAAATCATAGAGTGGCACAATAAAAGGATGTTCCAGACGTGCAATCAAATGAGCTTCGGCTTCAAAGTTACGGATAAAGTGCGGGTCATTGGCATGATGCGGCAAAATAACCTTGATAGCCACCTCACGCCCGACGATAGATTGATGTGCCTGATAGACCGCACCGAAACCACCCGAGCCGATGAGATTCAATAACTCATAACCCTTGACTATACGCCCTTTTAAATCATCCATGACTGCCCCTCGACGGTACGAATCTGTAAATCGCGATAATAACATTATCCCCTTTAAAATATCATGGATATTTAATTTTGTGTGTTGAGAGGAAAACATACGCCGGATATATAATAAAGGCAAACTTAAGGATATATTCCGCGACAAGAATAATGTCTCCACATATTCTCACCAATAGTTTCGATTGAAAATGGAACGATTGAACCTGAATCCCTGTCTCCACTTACAGGAAGTCTGGTAAATATCCACAACGAACTCACCTGTTTTTTAAATAAACTTATAGGAGACAATTTTGAAACGTATCTTATTATTGATCATATTACTGGGGGCTACGCTATCGGTAGGCGCTCAATCCGACCGCATAATTATTAGTATCGGGGTAGAGGAATTCTGGATAGACGAATATCAAAGCTATTTTGGCGAATTCGAAGAACAACATCCAACAATTGATATTGTACTTAAACCGATACCCGGCAGCTATTATTCCCTCGAAATTCCGGCTGATGTAGAGGACGTACCAGAATTCATGCAAACACTTTCGGAGTACGTACAAATTGCGGATGTGTTACCTGCACTACCGATTACACGCGAATTAGTACAAACAGGCACAATTCTTGACATCACGCCCTTACTCAATGCAGACCCTCAAGCCAATCTTGATGACTTTTACCCGCCACTCCTGCAATCCGTGCAGGTTGATGGTCGAACCTGGGCGCTACCAATCAGCGGTTCTTTCCGGGTAATCACCTACGACAGCATCCTCTTTGAAGAGCAAACCTTACCTGTCCCGGATGGGACATGGACAGCACAGGATTACATCACTATCGCGCAACAGTTGACACAATATGACAGCAATAATAATCCAGAAATTCCTGGATTTGCGACTTATGATCTGGATATGTTGTTTGCGTCTCTCTTACCGCCGGAAGCTTATGACCCCTATGCGGATATACCGGTATTAGATTACTCTCATCCAGCAGTCCTTGAGCTTGTGCAAACATGGGCACCCTACTGGAATGAGATTTCGCCTGATCTTCGATTTACATCATCACCGGGTAGTGGATTGCCTCTGGCACTCTGGCGCACCTATGATCTTGTCGATCAACGCGGAGATCGTCTTGCGGCAGCCCCTTTGCCCGGTGGGATTTATGGTGTAGAAGCAATTAGCTATATGATTAGTGCCGGAACACAACACAGACAGGAAGCATATACCGTTCTACAACACCTCACCCGTAATCGAAGTTTCATTGACTTTTTACTGGTGGATACAACCGGACGTGCCAGTATGCTCACGGATGCACAATTCGCGGGGGATGATTCATTGCCAGAAAATCTCCGTGCCATATTGCTTGATGCTCAACAAAATGCACTACCACAGGTGAACACATACGATATACAGCGTCTTATTGACGCGTCACAACGTGTTGCAAATGGGGAAGATACAATAATTGTATTAAATGAGATAAGCGAACAGGCGCAAAATGTTTTAGTAGCTATTGAAACCACCGCACAAACACTGACCCTGGAAGTTGAACAACCCCGTATTATACCGGATTTAGCACCGGGAGAAATCGCACTTCGTTTCGGTATCGACACAATCACGCTATCAAATCGTAATTTGTGGAATGAAGCCGTTGATACCTTTATCGAAAGTGATCCACAGGTACGGTTCATCGAGTTAGATGCCGATGTGCGTACCACGCATAGTGAGAGGACAGGCGATTATGATTGCTACTATATGACACGCAACATCGTTCCCTTTGTCGATATGGATACCCTCTATGCTGTTGACCCTTTACTCCGTAGTGATCCCGATATCGACATGACAACTTTCATCGGTGATACATTACAACAGGTCACCCGTGATGATGTTATTAGAGCCCTGCCTCTGTCTATGAATCCACTGGTGATACAACTGAATCCTATTATGCTGGAAAATGCCGGAGTATTACCTCCTGACGAGAACTGGACGGTAGATGAATTAGAAGATTTGTTGCAACAGTTAACAGATATATCCGGTGAACCGGCATGGCAATCATATTCCTCCGGTAACACTTACCTTTTGCTGTTAATTGTTGCCTATGGTGGTATACCAATTGATACAGGCACACAATCACCCGTATTTGATCTGACCACGGACACAACCATCAATGCCATCCACCAGGTACTTGATCTCGCAAAAAATGGATATATTGACTATACACCGCTTGCCGGGTTTGCCGGAATATCCGGGAGCAGTCAGTCAGTCCCGATTATCGATCGCTATCTACCTGCCATTAACCCGGCATCGAATCCCGATACCATTTATGCTTTATTCCCGTCCGGTTCAGCAGGGACTCCCGTATCGTACGATTTGGGAGGCGGGTACATTAGCTCCGAAACCGCCAATCCAGAAGCGTGTTATCGCTGGCTATCATATATCTCACAACGTCCTGAATTGCTTTCGGGAATGCCCGTACAAGACTGGCTTATCACTGAAAATTCCCCTGCAATTTATCACACAGTGCGGGATCAACTCGCGCAGCCTGACACAATCACTCTGCCCTCGCCCCGTTCCCTGCTCACCACAAATACCTCAAAAGATGCCGTCTTAACCCTGTACACGACCCTCTGGCTCAATCGAGCATTTGATCGCTATGTCTTAGAAGATGCAAATCTGGAGAATGAATTATCACAGACACAGACATTCATTACTGACTTTAATACCTGCGCTGAGGATATTCCGGAGCCAGTTATTCCATTGGACGAAATGGGCATTGTTGGCTTACAAACATATCTACTGAATTTCCGTACCTGTGCCTCTCAGATTGACCCGACCATTTTGCCATTGTTGCCATTCTAAAAACCACCCGGATAGAACGGGTAGCTGTTAACGGCTAGCTACCCGTTAATAATCTCGCACTGACGACATAAACCCGGAATTCATTTGTTTCAGATTCTTGAGGGTATCCCGCGTTTTCAAATATCATGGATATTTAATTTTGTCCGTTGATATGTATGATATGCTTTTGAAGTAAGAGTGAGGTATAGTTTTGAGAGTGGTCTCAAAATAATATTTGTAGGAAATGTCATGAAACGCTTTACCCTCGAAGAAATTGGCAAAATAGCAGGTGTCTCACGGGCGACGGTCTCCCGTGTGATTAACAACCATCCCAATATCAGCGATTCAGTGCGCCGCCGGGTACTCGAAGTCATTGAAGAGACAGGCTATCAACCGAATATCGCCGCACGGACACTCGCCTCCAATCAATCCCGTATTTTAGGCTTGATGATTCCAGCGATTCTCTCTAATGTATTCACCAATCCCTATTATCCACGTCTGATTCAGGGCATCACACACGCCTGTAACGAGGCAAACTATACCCTGACCTTTTTCATGTTCCAGACACCGGAAGAACAACAGGTCGGCACATCGCGCATCGTCAACAATGCTCTGCTGGATGGTCTGATAGTAAACGCCGATTATAACGAAAATAGCCTGATAGAACGTCTGATGAAAGCTAGGATGCCCTTCGTGCAAATCGGCAAACCCATCGACGATATGCCCATTCATTATGTGGATGCCGATAACTTCCTCGGGGGCAAAATCGCCACACAGCATCTCATCGACATGGGACGTCAACGCATCGGACAGGTTGCGACAGCGAAAAATGCTGCTGGAGAAGAACGCAACGAAGGCTACATGGCTGCACTCGAAGAAAATGACATGGAAGTGGATGAAAATCTAATTGTGCCAGGGGATTTTTCAGAGCATCAAGCCTACCGTGTGACGAAAGACCTGTTAAAACAGAAACCGGATGGCATCTTCGTGCAGTCGGACTGGATGGCAATTGGTGTGATACGGGCAGTTCAGGAAGCCGGGTTACGCATCCCCGATGATATAGCGATAGTCGGCTTTGATGATTTGCCGATTGCAGTGCGCGACAAACCGCATCTGAGCACCATCCGGCAACCAATTGAAAGCATCGGCAGTGCGGCAGTCGAAACATTGCTCAGAGTGATCGAAAACCCGGACATAGGGCAACAACAAGTGAAACTCCCTGTTGAACTGGTCATCCGGGACACCTGCGGCGGTGAACCCGGGATTGAAGAAAACACTGAAACGGTCGAAGAAGCCTCCTGAGAAAGTTTGCTCAGGGTATAAAATATTTGCCTGTTTAACAGGGAATAACAGGGGGATTTTTCTTGAAAACAGGCGATTTGCGTTGGTTTTCAGTTAGAAACGTTTGATGACCCCCATCCCCTGAATCCCCTTCCCCAACGCATTAAAGAAGGGGACTTTAATGCTAAACTGCGACGTACATAAAGAAAAAGCATTTCGGACAGGTGGATGCGATTGTTAAGCTGCGTTTCGGACAGCAAGAATGCGGTGCCCTACAGTGAGGATAGCACAAAACAGGCACGCAATGTCGTACATATGACCGTTCATATGCACGGAATTCAACTAATCACTAAAAACTGACCACTGTTATAGTAGTTTCAAATAGTGTTCAGACAATTTCTATCAAAATATTTATCGTAAAAAACCGGGACTGTAGGACGGGATCAGCGTATCCCGTCGGTTTTAGAACGGGCGCATACGCTGATGCGTCCCTACCATTGTCTAATTTTTAATTGAATTTGCTATCACTGATGACGCATTAAAACATTCATGCCGGAGAGCATATCGGCAAAATACACCCTCCGGCACGCACAACGCCTTCACACAGCCTGTCTAAAGCACCCCGTTTTAGTGTTACACATTCGCATATCGTATTCAAAATTTGTGCGGACTGTGCGAGTACGCCCTGTCCCGCCATAGCAAAAAGTCCATCAGATCATGAATCTGACATCGCCCGTCGCTAAATAGACGATGCCCCTGCACATCGCATAGCATACACAAACCATCACCCGCACAAGCCCGTAGACTGTTCAGGTCAGACTCAGCACGCTATACTGTTTTTGTTGATTGTCCTGATGGACTTTCAAGGTGGGGCGTGATTTGCCGTCACTCCCCACCTGCCATAATCAGGATGTAAAAACTATACCCCACTTTTGAGAATCACGCAAATATTTGTTGCGGGTAATTTTAGTGTCGGGAAGTTGAGATTCATTTTGCACATTATTACATTTAATAATATAGTTAAAATTCAGATATTTTCATTTATTGGATTAAGCTCATATTGGATTTTTAAGAGGTCAAAGTGGATAGGCAAAAAACCTTAGAACAAGCTAAAAACTTGATTCAGAAAAAATCGTATCGTGAAGCATGGGTACTCCTTAAACCTATCGCAAATGACCCAACAGCACGTAAGTACATGCAATATATTAAGCAGCAAATACAAATCGCCCACCCTGCTACGGAAAAACCCGCAGACTCACCTCAAGCTGAAACATCAGACACTATTTCAAGATCCAGGGTCACTCGCAAAACATTTTTTACACGACAGATAAGTATCATAGCAATCAGTGTGCTGCTAATAATAGGGATTGTCGCCATCGGGATTTTCATTTCGACGAGAAATGATAGTCCAACAGAAACCGTATCGGAGTTACCAACATCTGCGAATGATATTCTCACAGTAACCGCACAGGCAAGAATTGAGGGATATACTCAAATAGCAAATACCAGAGATGCAGAATTTACCGCTACAGCAAATGCTCAACCCACAAATACAATTACACCCTTACCAACATTGAGTGCCACACTTTCTAATGACGATGTCGTCACACCTGATACATTCAATGTAATACAAGCAACGCAAGTAAATGCTTCATCTGAAACAAGTTCCACTATCAACTTCGGGGAAATTCAAACAACGAGAATTAATCCAGGCGATAATCCTGCATATGAATTTCACGGAGAAGCGGGTCAGACTGTCCTCATTGAAATCAATTCCAGTATTTTATTAAACTTTAACCTTAGCTTACAATCGACCGGTACTGTGATTGAGCCAACTCCTCCAGGGCAAATCCACACGATGAGAAGCTTGATATTTCAACTTCCAGAAACAGGAATTTATCAACTACAGCTTCAACCGGTTTATCCAGAGCAAAGTACCACTATATATGTATACATAACACAACATGACTCTGTTGAAGATGCAACTGACGACAGAGAGTTCATTGAACTTGATTCAATGGTTCATGGCGGCTATATAGCTCAGGGAAGCTTTGTATACAGATTCGAAGCAACAGCGGGGGATATCATAAGGGTTGAGGTGTTAAACACAAATGTAAGCATACATAGTTTGAATTTACATGCACCAGATTATGTACGCGATGGTGTTATACCCTCACGAATAAGCCAGGTAAATAGCGGATATTTTCGTATGGAAGAAACTGCTTTATTTTCGCTAGGCGTTTCGATGAATTTTGATAGTCCTATCGATACCTTTGATTTAAGATTAACGCTTGTATCAACTGCACAGGAGCGCCTTGAAGTTGCCGATGAGATTGAACATGGAAGCAACCTTCCTGATTTAGTTGGTGATAATGGTGTAACGAGTTATCGATACACTGGAAATACAGGTGATAAAATTCGGTTCAATCTGAGCAGTGATTCAGAGTCTATGATGTTCTACATCATAAATGATGATGGTCTGGAAATTCAGAGAATATCGCCGCTATTTCCTGAAACTGAACTCATTTTGCAGCGTGATGGGGACTATTTGATCGAAGCTGCGGGAGAACCAGGAACAGCCTTTACATATAGTTTTGAAGTAGTAAGCGGTGAACCAATTGTTGTAGATGAACCCATGTTTACCACCACGATTGATTTACAGGATGATCAAAATTATTTTGCAGATGGTCTGGTAATGGCATTACGTTCCGATGGGAGACCAATTGTAATTGAAGAGTATTTCAATGACCTCTTGATGTATGATTGCACTGATGTGTATTGTAATTATTATGATGTCTTTCCCATTATTGAAGCTGAGGATGTTAATGGATTAGACATGAAAATTAACCAGGATAATCATCCGGTCATTACCTATGTAAATCGGGATCAAGAATTTCACATGATAATATGTAATGATCCTATTTGTAGTGATTCGCAGGATACGATTCTCCCAACACAATCTCTATTTGAAGATGCTTATCCCCAGTATGATCCTAACTTTTCATTTGGCAATTACCTGGCGCTTGAATTTCTTAGCGATGGGACTCCGTTTATTACATCAACCTGGAGACAGGACAAAATATTATTATTTACTATTTGTACGGACTTGATCTGTAGTGGTGTTGAGCAAAGTATATTAGAACTTCCATTAGAAGAGACAATAACATCGGTGAATTATATCATCAGGTCAGATGATACTCCGGTAGTCGGCTATACAATCAATAATCTTGACGGCATCATGTATATTGTTGATTGTGTGGATGTGCTTTGTACCGATCAAACAATGAGTCAATTTACGCTGGGTGCTAGAGGTGGAGCAGAACCAATTGTAATGCTCAATGGACTGGATGATCTGCCTTTGTTCGTTTTTAGCACTACTGATCTGTTTGAGCCATATATAAATGTGACCCGCTGTACTGTCCACGATTGTACTTCACAGGAAACGACTGAAACCCCGATAAGGTCTGATGAAGACATTTACTTGATTGATGTACTGTTAGCAGATGTTCGTCCTGATGGAAGTCTCTACATTGTGGCTGAGTACTCACTCTTTAGTAACGAATACCAGTATGATTTGATCATTTGTGAAGATATGCTATGTGTAGACAATAATGTTTACAGCATTGAAACCAATAATGAGATATATGATTGGCGTTTCAATGATTTATTCTTCAATAATGATGGATACCTTCGATTGTTTTCAGGGCAGAATATCCTTTTCTGTCAAACAAGAACATGTCATAATTTGGATGGGTGATACGTTCAAAATCCATAGACTATCCAGGAATACGCTCGCCATTGAATAAATTCGACGGTTGCCAAAAACGCATTCCATAGAAATATGCCCTGAGATAGGGAATTTATTTCACGTGATTTAGTAACGAATTGATTTATCAACTCGCTCTTTTAATCTGTGCATAAAATCCCTTACTCATTACTCTTCACCCATTACCCATCACTGTTTTTTCAAATTCCAGTAACCCATAAACCTCGATAATAACCGTGCATATCAACGGTCATATGCACGACAACTCCCTTCCCTTTTCCGGTATCATAACAATAGCATTCACTATCAGGAAACCCATGATGTCTATCTCAGCACTCAGAACATCGAAATCAGCACTATTTTTAGAATTTCCATTCACCCGCAATAGTATATGTTGTGCCTCTTCAAATTTTATATAGGTGTAACGAATTTATCAATATTCCATAATTATACTATGGACATGTAGCTAAAGTGAGATATTCTGCTTCAAGCCGAATATCATTATATAAACCACCAAATATTTCATCAATATCAACACTTACATCCAGGACATATAAATCATCTTCGATTGAAGATATTAAATATGTACGTCCCAAACAATATTCAAATACCTGACGGGACTCTTGTGGTGAGGTAGATACCCAGTCCGGTAATGAATGAACAGTGACACAATCACCAACCTTCATAGTGTGCTTCTCCTTAAAAAGCCCATCTACTTATCTTTTATTCTAAAGGTATGTAATGCTCTATATCCATCGCTGGACATGCCGCCATAAATAGGCAACCATGCCGGATATTTAATAGGTATTATAGTCATCAAGAACTGTATGAAAGCCGCCAACCCGATCATTGGAGGTAATGAATCAAATGCAGTTCCAAGATCAGGTTGTAGACTCATGTCCAAAAACCATATTATTATTGCTATCAATAATGAGGCAACTGGTCCTCCTAAAATAATAATTACACGTTCGAAGGTCGTGAGATTTGAAGCATCGCTGAAATAAAATCCTCCCCAGAAATAAGTTGGGAAAATAGTGAAGCGAATACGTCCCAGTTCTAGTGTCAATGTATTTGTTGGACTAATATTTGTTCGTTTCCCACCCAAAACAATCATGACGTCTTTTTTCGTTAAAAATAGTACAGGTATAGCATGTCCTATCTCATGCAGGAACGTGAGGGCAGGAAAAATCACAAACCAGAACAATAGATATATAAGAAGTGTATTCACTTTTACCCCTAATTTTCAGTCCATATCACCTTACTAATATATAATTAAACGAGATGAATTACGAGATGAATTACGAGGTTTTAGCGATGAATAGGATTTTAATTAAGCAGGGCTACCAGAGAATTTAGTTCGCCTTATAAAGACTAAACGACGCTTAAGCAAATCAAGTTTGTCCCGACCATACACTTTGTAACAGGTGAGTTTTAAATGCTTCGCTCCAAAAATTACTTGAGATTTCATGCATTTTCGTAGCCGATCAATTTATTGACTAGCTACCCTTTGCGCCGCGTCCCTGCGTTAAAAATTACGTTGAAGTCTATTTTGATTCAAGTAAAAGGTGAGCAGTGAAGCGAACTGCTTTGATGTATGCTTGTGTTATGCTCAAGCCATTATGAACAAGGATATATCACATGACAGACCCGACAGCCCTTCCCCATCAACAACGCATCAACAAGGCACAACATCAAGGTAAAGACTTTATCTACGGTATTATGATTGGCATGTTTTTAGTCATTGCTGTTATCTGGATAGGATCAACACTATTTGCTGATTCCGGCACTTATTTTATGAATATATTCACAGAGATTATCAGCATTATTGCGACCGTCATTATTATAGACCGCATTAATGAATGGCGTTCGGATGAGCGGCTAAAAGAAGATTTATTCAGTGACCTGCTTTCAAGAAACAACGACATTGTTCTCAAAGCACTGAGACGTTTACGGGAAAAAGAATGGCTACAGGAAAACGATTTTATAGAAAAAGATTTTCAGCGTGCTGATTGGAGAAACGCAAATATCGGGGGACTCAATTTTGAGAATGCGAACCTAACAGGCGCAAATTTCGACTTTGTCAAAGCAGGCGATTTTCAGGGTGTAAGTTTCAAAGGCGCAACGATGAGAGGCATTCGGCTAAACGGGGCAAGCCTGTGGATTGCCAATCTAAAAAATGCTAATCTAGCACATGCCCATATGGTCGGTGCGACACTCATATCAGCTAATCTGGAAAATGCCAACCTGAGCAACACCCATCTGAAAGAAGCAAAACTAACAAAAGCCAATCTGAAATATGCCAACCTGAAAAACGCTCAGCTCGAAATCGCAGAAATGAAAAATGCACTTCTGGAGGGGGCGATTCTGGAAGATGCCAAACTTGATACTACGGACATGGAGTCTGCCGACCTCAAACATGCCAACCTGAAAAATGCCAATCTGGAAGGGGCGGTTCTAAGAAAAGCGCAACTGCAAGGTGCAAACCTGCTCTCAGCAAATCTATCAGGCGTGGAATGGGGATGGATTAAGGGTAGATTTGCGGCAACCTTGCCTGATGGTACAGAATGGTCTGCTGAAAGCGATTTAGAGCGTTTCACAAACATAAATCATCCTGACTATCAATCTAGCCTGGAAAAAATCAACAAAATACGAACTGATGCAGGTTATGAAGCCATCCGCTAATTCGATATTACTGTAGCCGGTCAAGTTATGATACTGCTGGTAAACTATTTTGTGTTACAGGAAATTAGACTTACGGGTAAGGTAGTCATATCTTACCCCTCACTAAATCCCTTCCCATCACCGCTCTGCTTCTGTTTTTCAGGATGACTATAGCAGTTAGTCTTGCATGAGCTTCATTTTCAGAATGATTCCGGGTTGCAGAGCTATGGAGAGGGACTTTTTTGCCTATTTTTCTTTGCGTTTCTTTGTGCCTTCGCGACTTTGCGTCAAAGCTCTTACTTATCATCTTTCACTCATTACCCATCACTGTTTTAAAAATTCCAGTCACCCGTAATCCCCGAAAATAACCGTGCATATCAACGGTCATATGTACGACATGTCCCTCCCCTTTTGCGCTATCATGGCAATAGCACTGACTATCAGGAAACTCAGAAAACTCGCAATGTCTTTCTCAGCACTCAGAACCCGGAACTCAGCACTTTCCGAGCTATAAGTCCAATCGGGTAGCACGGTCTACAGTCAAAGTGTTACATTATGAGCGACTATTTTTTAAGGAGACCCATTTATGGAATATCGCTCATTAGGACGTACAGGCGTGATGGTCAGCAGTTTGTGCCTCGGTTGCATGAACTTCGGCGGCAAAACACCGGAAGCCGACTCAATGGACATCATTGACAAAGCCATTGACGAGGGCATCAATTTTCTGGATACGGCAAATGTCTATTCACGGGGTGTCAGCGAAACCATCGTCGGCAAAGCCCTCCAGCGCAATCAAAAGCGTGAGAACATCGTGCTGGCAACCAAAGTACACGGGCGCATGGATGACGATGATATTTTGATGGCGGGCAACAATCGCCGTCATATCATCCAGCAGTGTGAAGCATCGCTCAAACGCCTGCAAACCGATTATATCGACCTCTATCAGATTCATCGCCCGGCGCATAATGTCCCGATTGATGAAACCCTCCGCGCACTCGATGACCTCATCCGTGATGGAAAAGTGCGCTATATCGGTAGCAGCACCTTCCCCTCATGGCGCGTGATGGAATCGCTGTGGGCGTCGAACAAACTCAACCTAAATCGCTTCGTGACCGAGCAACCTCCCTATCACCTGCTCGACCGCAGCATCGAACGCGAGTTGATTCCAATGGCACAGACCTACGGCATCGGGATTTTGCCCTGGTCACCCTTAGCACGCGGCTTCCTGACAGGCAAATACAAACGTGGCGAAGAAATCCCCGGCGATACCCGTCTCGCCAGTGATATGCAGGGACCATTCAAGAAACGCACTCAGCAACATTTCAGTGAACTCGCCTACGATGTGATTGATGTGATTAGCGCAATGGCTGAGGAAAAAGGCTGTACCCCATCACAGATCGCACTGGCATGGTGTGCGAGTAAACCCGGCGTGACCAGTGTTATCATCGGACCACGCACAATGGAACAACTCATGGACAATATCGGTGCGGCGGATGTTGAAATCGCCGCAGACGATCACGCCAGAATTGATGAAGTCGCCGAACCGGAACTGGCAATCGTCCCGTATTATCACGGCAGCATGATTAATTTCAAACCATCGGACTATAGCTGGCAATAAAATTCATGCCGGAGATTGTGATTACTTGCTCTCCGGCACATTCCGGTCTAAATCTCAATCATACGGATCATGGCAAGCACGCCTAAAATCCGTAAGCCATACAAGCCAACCAGGGTATGTGAAATCCATACCCCGATAATCGAAGGCTTCTGGATATATTGAAGCCCCCAGAAACACCCGGTGAAAAAGGTGATGACAGCAAATGTGGGCGATAAATAGAGATGCCCGGCAGCAAACATCCCGTTCGAGAGGAGGATCGCTAAAGCATATTTGTATTTCCAATCTTTGAAGAACATAACCAGACTACCTTGAATGACCCCGCGTACCATCAACTCTTGCAAAATCGACAGGACAACGTAACCAAGAGTCAGGGTCAGGGTCAGTTTAGAAACCGCATATTCAAAGCCGGGGTAATCCTCTCCAGGAAGGAATAATAAGGGAAAATCGTTGAACGCTGGAACAGTCTGGATAACGATCCATTTCGCCAGGGTCGCAATCACAATTAATCCGGCAGACCATGCAAGAGCGCTCATCACATGTTGTAACAAATTTTCGGGCAAATTAATCCCGAATGTATCCAGCTTATACGGGCTGCGGATGATCAGCACCATAAACGCCAGCACAGCGATTCCGGTGGCAACATTGCTAAACGTATCCAGCAGAGCAAGATTATCAGATGCAGCATTCAAAATGGCTAATGTGAAAGAAAACAGGGTCATGACAGCAGTAATAAAGACAATGAACTCCGCCATTGCGCTTTGAGTCCGGGCGAGTTCCAGTTCTGTTTTTAAGTGCTGTACAGTCACTTCATCGGTGGCGATCAATTTTCTTCCGAGCTCCCTGGCAAGATTTCTCATCAGAATGCTATAGGTGTTCAACAGTTTCAGGGGTTGGGTTGTTGCTGATAAATCGGTTGAGACGATTAAAACCACTACGTCACCCTGTGCGCGGACACTGGCAGACCGCTCCTGTTTGATGATTAAGGAAAGTTCGCCAAACTCGTCACCTTCACCTAATGTCGTAAACAGAATATCTTCACCGGAGTCTTTATCTTGCTTGTAAACACCAACCTCCCCTTCCAGAATAATAAAGAGGGATTGGGTAATATCCCCTTCTGTGATAATGACACTACCGTCAGCGTAATTCACAATTCTTGATGATCTCAGGAAATCTCTGATTCCCCGTTCTGCAACATTCTGAAAAATTTTGCTCTGGCGTATGATAGCAAGGTGTTCTGCACCGATTTCTACATTGTTTTTACTCATAATCAGCCCCGATTATGTGACTAAGGTGTATAAAATGATTATTCGATTACATTGTAATGAAATTTGTCATAGTAAAAGTCTAAGTTAATCCGATGCAGTATGCCAGCCCTGACTGTATATATGTATATTATGTTATAAATCACTTAGTCCAGTTCTGACTTTCGGAGTTTCAAGACACTCTGTATAATTCATTATCTATAGTCATCTGCCAGAAAGTCATTCCTGGTGTTTCTAATAAAAAATCTCTTCAATCTGGGAGAAATACTCAAATTCCGGGTAAGTATCCTCGGGTTTATCTTCGCAATTATTGGCGTTTACTTGAGTGGTCAGGTTGAGTCACTGCGTCAGATAAGCACTTTAATAGCATTGCTTGTTGTCCCGTTAACCATCTTTTTTGCTTTTGTTGTCAACGATATTGTTGATGCTGACCTGGATAAACTAACAAAACCTCACCGGGCAATTCCATCCGGGAAAGTAACTTTGCGCGATGCGATCATTCTGGCTATCATTTTAGCCATATCTGCCCTGCTCATTTCCTGGATGACAGGCATCGCATCCGGCATCTTCGCAACAGTCAATTTGTTTCTCTGTGTAGCCTACTCGCTCTGGTTTAAGCAAACCCTGTTACTCGGCAATATGACAACTGCTTATTTAAACGCATCCGTGATTGTCTACGGTTCGTTGAGTGTTAGCGCAGTCAATGGCATGATTATATGGGTTGCCGCCCTGATTTTCTTTTTCTCGCTTGCATACGAAATCTTATACGCTGTCGAAGATTTACAGGGTGATACAAAAGGCGGTGTGATGACTACCGCACATTATCTCGGACGGACAAAATCTCTGTGGTTAATCCGGGGACTTTGTTTATTCGTGATTGCGATAGCTATGATTCCATTACTATCAGGCAGCGTTTCCATATTATTTTTGATTAGCATGGGAGTTTTATGTGTTATTCCTGTATTGTGGGTGACATATAAACTATCACCGGGCACAGGTGATGAGGTCATTCGCCGCAGTCGTACCGTTTTGACCTTCATTTACTATTTAAGTGTAATTCCAATTTTGATTTTGCACACCGGATTTTGAAATCTTATCTAGCTACCCTACTTTAGTCGTGGTCACAGTAACATTGAGAGTTTGAAACGTGTATTTTGTTTATTCGACTCTGCTGGTATTTCTGGTCGCTCATTTGATGTCAATTGTCGCGGTTGGATTTTTCATCCATTTTTCATGGCAGAAATTTTTCGGCGGTGTCCGTATCCCCGATTGCCTCAAACATTATGAAGTCGAAGATATTTGCCTTACGATTGATGACGGAATTAATATCAGCGCATGGTTCATGAAAAGTCCGGTTAATCATAAGGGCAAAGCGATTGTTTTAGTGCATGGTTTTAATGTAAGCCGGATGTCGCTTGCTGATGAAGCCTGCCTTTTTCTGGAAAATGGATTTCATGTTTTGATGTACGATCAACGCTCTCACGGAAATAGTAGCTTTGCACGCTGTTCTTTCGGACGTGGAGAAAGCGCAGATTTTGTCGAAGCATTGCGCTTTTTGCAGAATCATCCTGATGTGGATAACAAGCAAATCATGGCATTAGGGGCATCCAGTGGTGCAGCGTCCATTATGTATGCGATAGCACAGCACGATTTATCGAGCGATTTACGGGCAGCGATATTTGAAGGCGCATTTTCTCGGACTCAACCAATCCCGATGCACTTCATGAAGCATCGCATGAATTTACCATTTTTTCTCCGCCACTGGATTTACCTGTTTGTCCTTGTTCCAGCATGGTACATCTTCTCGAACGGACAATCTCCCTGGTCTGCACCTGTTGAAATCGCTGATAAACTGGATTCTGTGCCAACATTTATGATCTGGGGAGTCAATGACATCGTTGTCCCCCGGTGTGCGATGCAAGAGCTTTACAATGCAATCAACTCTCCCAAAGATGTCTGGTGGATTGAGAACGGTGGACATGACCTCGCAATTCGTCATTTCCCGGAACAATATCAAGAGCGGGTCATCCAATTCATCAATCATTACTGTTAGAACAATTTTTCTCTACCCACTTGACATGTTAGCTACAGCTAACGTATAATATCCTTGTGTACACGAACTATTGAAGTCTTCAATGCAATTAGAAAGGGGAGGTCACATGCCTTCCGTGAGTCGCGTCCAGAAATTGGACGGGAATGATGTGTTTGTCGCAATTGCCCATCCGGTTCGGCGTGATATTCTCGATCAACTGGTCAAACAGGATATGAATGCCAGTGCGATTGCAGGTGAATTCAAAGTATCACGTTCTGCTGTATCGCAACATTTGAGCATTCTGGTCGATAGTGGATTGGTCAACCGGAGCAAGCAAGGTAGAGAGCAAATCTACAGCATTCAGGCTGATAAACTGGCAGAAGTCTATCAGTGGATAAGCAAGTTTGAAAAATTCTGGTCAGAGCGCCTCGATTTACTGGGGTCAGTGCTGGATGAAATGAAAGACGAGGAAGAGTCCTGATGCAGCGTCACATTCATCTCGAACGTCATTACAATCATCCACCAGAACGGGTCTGGCGTGCGATAACCGACCCCGGAATCATCAAGCGCTGGATGCAAATGGATAATGATTTCAAAGCTGAGGTCGGGCATCGTTTTGCATTGCATGATATTAGCGGAAATTGGGATGGGGTGTTAATGTGTGAAGTCACGCATGTTGACCCGCCACATGAATTGTCTTATGACTTTATCGGTGGTGTGATGAAACACAAAACACAGGTCACAATTACGCTTTATGCTACTGAAACTGGCACAAAGTTACAACTTGCTCATACAGGGTTCACAGGCTTACAGGACATCGGTATCAGCTTTATCATCGGCATGGGCTGGCGACGGATGCTAAAGACTTTGCTGGATATTCTGTCAGACACATCACTCGAATTGACAGAAGCATAATCAAAAAAGGGAAACAACATGATAAACAAAATTCAGGTCACAGGCGTTTTTGTCAGTGATCAAGATAAAGCATTGGCATTTTACCGGGATGTTCTTGGTTTTGAAGTCCGCAACGATATGGCTCTCAGTGAAGATTTTCGCTGGTTAGAAGTCGCACCGGAAGGCGCAGATGTTTCATTAAGTCTGGCAACCCCCATGAATGGCGCACAACCCGGTGGCCCTAGCAATATCATCTTTGATACAGGCGATATGGAAGCATCAGCAAAATCCCTGAAAGAAAAAGGGGTGACTTTCATTCAAGAGCCGACCGAACAACCCTGGGGTGGCATTATGGCGATGTTCAGTGACCCCGACGGTAACGTATTCTCGCTGGTACAACGCAGCAATTAAGTCTAATAGACAGGGTACATTAGCTGTGTACCCTACTCACTTTCCTCTTCGATGATAACAGGTGTGTCATTCAGTTCTGCTCTCGCAATGTAACTGAATCGCAAATCCTCATTGACTTCAGCATAACGTCCTTCAATGCGAACCTCATCATCGACTGCTACCTCATCATAGAGCGGGTGTTCACGCTCAACCTGTACATCAAAGCCATTCACAGTCAACGTGACATAGTTTCTACCGGAAATTACATCACTGACTATCCCTTCAATCATGATATTAACAACTTCACTACTATCTCCAGCAGCAAAATTAGTCTGGAATTGATATAGAAGTTCATCACGCAGGAAATATGCGCCTATGATAATTGCAAGGATAATCGCCGAGACAAATACAAAAATAGGACGCCTTTTCCGGCGAGGTTTTTCTGCCTGTTTTCCTACATTATCTTCCAGAACTTTTGTTGCGGGTTCTTTACTATCCAGCCGGGATTCCGGGGCAAAGCGTGTCGCGGGTTTTGTATCAACTGATTTTCCTGGCTCGGGTAAAGGCGTAATATTCTTCATGATTCGATCAGCCGGGCGTCCCAGCGTACTGACAGCTACACTGGAATTACTGCGGGTTGCATCACGAATAGCTTGCTTCAGAGCAATAATGAATTGTTTACCGTTCTGATAGCGATTTGCAGGTTCTTTTTCTAATATTTTTTCCAGCACAGGAACAAAGGCATCATGCAAATCGGGATTAATGCTTTTCGGGTCAGGTAGGGGGTCACCAATATGTGCCATAGCAACCTGTAAAGCCGACCCGATATCAAATGGAACAGACCCGGTTAACATCTCGAATAAAATGACGCCAAGCGCATAAAAATCAGTTTGAGGAACAGCCTGTGCCGAGCTGACTGCCTGTTCAGGAGCAATATAATGTGGAGAGCCAAAAATCTCGCCACCTGTACCTTCCTGAACATCCAGTGCCAACCCGAAATCGGTGAGGATTGCATCGCCTTTCCGGGAAATCATGATGTTAGAAGGCTTAATATCCCGGTGAATCACACCATTCTGATGAGCATAATCCAGCGCACTGCTAATCTGCTCCATGATTTTTAACAATGTATTGTAATCAATTAACTCGCCATTGCCGGAATAATCACGGAGTACCCAGCGTAAATCTGCCCCGTCAACATATTCCATTGCCATGTAATAGACATCATTGACATCATTAAAACGGTAAATGGCGACAATATTGGGATGTTTGAGCTTCGCAATTGCCTGTGCTTCACGAAAAAAGCGTTTTTCATAAACTTCAGCTTTGCTTGAGGGTTTATTCATGACTTTCAGGGCAGCATAGCGCTTGAGCTTAATGTCCAGCCCGCGATAGACACGCCCCATGCCCCCGTGACCGAGCAAGTCATCAATTTGATAGCCGTCTATTCTTTCGCCAATTAGAGTATCATTATTTTGCACCGCACTATCTCCCCGGTCATGAATCAAATTCAGCCGTCATACCCATCATATATAGCATAAGCCTACAACTTTCTGCGTCAATGGGCAAACGGTTTCTTAACGTATTTCCACATAAAAGCCACAACAATTGTCACAATATTCAGGCATTTCCTGCTAAAAACGCAAAAGCCCGTGCTGTAATGTAATTCTTTAGTATAATAAGTATAGTCATTTACCACTTATCATAATTTTGGGATTCTAATGACACATATACGAAGTATCATATCATCACTATTCTTACTCATATTCAGTGTATCCATAATTCACGGGCAACAAAATTGCGATTTCGATATGGATAGCGTAATCGAACGTGTGACCAATGTCTGCTCGGACGTTGCCCCTAACGAAGTCTGCTATGGCAATCGAGATGTCACAGCATTCCCGCGCCTGAACGTGAATTTCAACTTTACACAACCCGGTGATACTGCTCCCCTCACCAATATTCAGTCACTGGTCGTTGATGCCTTTAATGCGACCGAAGATACATGGGGCGTCGCTCAAATGCGTCTGGAGGTCGGCTCTGAAACAGGGACGCAGGATGTCACCATGTTGCTCTTCGGTACATTTGAAATCGCCAATGCAGTCGCCAGAGCCGACGAGGTGAATGTTGTAACCCGCTCCACCATTGTTAATGTCTATAGTGAGCCGGATGAATCATCCGAACTTATGGGAGATGTAGCAAGCGGCATTACACTGGTTGCAGTTGCCCGTTCAGAGGATAGCACCTGGTTGCGAATTCGTACCAATGATATTGGTGGATTTGTCGGTTGGATTCTGGCGAGTAGTGTCGGTGTTGCACAAGATGAAACCGACACCATTGATGAATTAGAGGTTCATCAGGCGGATACCCCCTATTTCGGCGCGATGCAAGCCTTCTACTTCCAGAGTGGCGACTCAAATATCGGCTGTGATAGTCTACAATCAGACGGCTTGCTGATTCAGACACCGGAAGGGGAAGCCCGTATCTCGCTGTTAATCAACGAAGTCAGTATTGAATTGTTATCCAGTTCATCAGGTTCAGAAGATGGTACAGGGACAGCAATCATCCAGGCAAATCCGAATAGCGAAAACGGCATGTCAATTAACGTGATTGAAGGCGAAGCGACTATTCAGACCGACCAGGGAGAGCAAACAATTCAGGAGGGTCAGCAATCGACCATCCCGATTACTGTAAATTTAGATGTCAATGGTCGTCTATCAGAGATTTTCCCATCGGGTGAAGCCAGCGAACCAACCGATTTTGATTTCAGTGATTTGGATCTGAGTCCGCTGCTAGGAGCTGTAAATGATTCTGATAGCGGAGACGACGATGAATCCCCGACTATGACAGTGACTGCCCCTCCAGACGACGGCGGCGGAGACGACGACGACAACAATAATTCGGACGATGATGGTAGTAGCTCAAGTAGCTCTTCCGGTGGTTTCAGTATTCGACCTAGCCCGACAGATTCGTCCGGTGGCAGTGGCTCATCGTCATCAGGAAACAGCAGCAGTGGCAACGATACTGGTTCTTCATCCAGCGGCAATGGTCCGGGGATTGGTATCGGAGATAGCGAAAATAATACGATGTTCGATAATTTTAGCGAACAGGCAAATACATTCTTCCTTGGAATTGCCATAACATCCGGTGTGATTTTGCTGGCGATAATTATTGTACTTACCATCCGGCGTAACCGCTCGGAAAAAGCAAAATAAGTCGCTGATAATCCATGCGAAAATCCGACAGGAAAGTGATATACGCTTTCCTGTTTTTTATTTCCCCGGTACTTCCAAAATTTTTTGCACTTCTTTACAGGATATGCAAAACTCCTGTTAAGATGCTACGTAGAGATATACGAAGCTATTTTCAGGGAAGCAAAGGAAAAATCTATGTCAATGATGCTAGAAGCTAAAGGACTTAAGAAAACTTACAAACAGTCCGATGGCAAATTAATTGAAGCTGTCAAAGGGGTTGACCTCAATATAGAAGAAGGCGAGATATTCAGCCTGCTGGGTCCCAATGGCGCAGGGAAAACTACCACCATTTCGATGATTAGTGGTCTAATTGAACCATCCGCAGGGGATGCCACTATCGGCGGACACAGTATCGTCAAAGCACCGATGAAAGCCAAACAACTACTCGGCGTTATTCCACAGGAAATCGCCCTCTATCCCGAATTATCTGCCCGGCAGAATTTGACATTTTTCGGGCGCATGTATGGTCTGGGCGGCAAAGAACTACAGACCCGTGCCGATGAAGTCCTCGAATTCATTGATTTAACCGACCGTCAAAAAGATAAAGTCAGCACTTTCAGTGGTGGGATGAAACGCCGCGTGAATATTGGTGTTGGTTTGTTGCATCGTCCAAAATTAGTCTACATGGATGAGCCAACAGTCGGCATCGACCCGCAAAATCGCCGCCGCATCCTTGATACCGTTTTCCGCCTGCGAGATGAATACGGCATGACTGTTCTCTATACCACTCACATGATGGAAGAAGCACAGGAACTCAGTGACCGTGTAGCGATTATGGATCACGGTGAGGTGATTGCGGTCGGAACACAGGGCGAATTAACACAACAGGTCGGTGAAGAAGACCGTCTGATTATCAGCTTTGGCACGGAAACAATCCCGGCAGACTTAGGTGATAAAATCAAATCTCAGGTTGTCGGTGTCACCCGTGTTGAAAGCACCGTGTATGACCTCAACAAAGAGGAAGCACCGGAAAAACGGGCAACAGGCGAAATTCATGCGATCACAGCATCGTCTGAAACAGTGTTGACGGTTTATGTGCAAATGGGACGCAAAGCCCTCCCCCGTATCTTGAATGTCATCGAATCAGTCGATGTAGAAGTACAATCCGTGACAGTGCGCGAACCCGATTTAGAAGCGGTTTTTCTGCATTTGACCGGGCGTGCATTGCGTGATTAGGGGGTATAGATGCAGAAAATTTTAACCTTCGCATGGAAGCAATTGCAAAATGTGTATTCTGACACAGGTTTATTGCTCTTCATGCTGATTACTCCGGTTGCCCTGGCGACCATTATCGGTTTAGCCTTCGGTTCACCGGGTGGCACATTTTCAGTTCCGCAAATTTCGCTGGCTGTCGTCAATCTCGATGAAGGCGATGGCGACACGAATTATGGCGATACAATTGCCTCCATTTTGCTATCTGAAACGGGTGACGGAGCGACAAACAACAACACAGGCACATGCTCTCTCGTCACAGAAAGCAGTGATTCAGCAAGTGATGATGCACCGCAACAACAATCACTGGACGAACTCTTTGCAGCAGTTGCTCTAATGGATGCTGATGAAGCACGTGCAGCAGTTGATAATGGCGATTATTCAGTTGCAGTAATCATCCCGCCGGATTTCAGTGCATCACTCGCGCCGGACATTGACTTTTTGAATATGCCGGAAAGTCCCGATGCTATTGAAATCACACCGACAACCATCGAGATTTATGGCAACGGTAGCGCACCAATTAGCAGTCAGATAGCCAGTAGTGTCACTCAATCTATTGCAGGGCAAATCGTGACCGGCTCAACCACTATCAATGCGACAATTACGACGATTCTCTCAAATCCGACAAATGTCGTGGCGATGACGACTGCCAATGATGAAGATTTTGCCGATTTTGGCTGTGCATTTATCCCGGACATCAATACGATTCAGATGACCCGTTTGCCTCTGGATGATGTTCAAGCAGAGAGTCCTTTCGTACAAATCATGGTTGTGATGGGGTCTGCACAGGCGGTATTCTTCGCAATTTTCACGATGAACAATTCGCTGCTCTCAATCTACAACGATAAACGCACCTGGATACTGCAACGTCTGCTGATGACTCCAACACCGCGTATGTACATCATCGCGGGCAAAATTGTCGGTTCGATGGTTCTGGTATTCGTTCAGGTCGGATTACTGCTCATTGCGACAACGCTGGTAGCAAGTGTTGTCATGGGTGAATTGATCTTCATCTGGGGCAATAACATCCTGCTGCTGATTTTACTGACCTTAGCCTCGGGCTTAGCAGTCTCAGGATTAGGTGTATTCGTCATCGGACTGGCACAAACTCCCGAACAGGCGAATATCTTCGGCACATTGACTGCACTCGGTATGGCGATGCTGGGCGGTGGCTTCGGTTTTCAGATTCCTGACCTCGAACAGTTCTCGATTATCTACTGGGGTACAGATGGCTACCTGAAACTTTCGGGCGGTAGTACCGACATCGGTATGCATCTACTGATTCTGGTGATCACTGGCGGGATACTATTCGCAATTGGTTCATGGGCGTTCAATCGCCGGATTGAAGTATAAGGAGAAGACTCATGCAGAAATTACTGGCAATCGGCTTTACAGATTTACGTCTTTTCCTATCGGATAGAGCGAATCTCGTTGGCTTGCTTCTAATTCCATCCGTCCTGACAATTGTGTTAGGGTTTTTAGGCGGCGATGGCGGTGGCTCACCCACAATCTGGATTGCGGTGGTCGATGACGATGTCAGCACGCAATCAGAGCAATTCATCGAAGATATTTCGGAAATCGGACAGAATTTTGAGACTGTACAGATAGAGGACACAGAAGATGAAGCCCGTCAACGTCTGGTAAATGGCGACTTCGCTGTACTGGTTGTTATCCCGGAAGGATTCGGTTCAGCAGTTGAAAATTTCGAGGGCATCACCCTGCGCTTCTATTCTAATGAAGACTTGACCTCTCCAGGTGCGATTCAGCCCACGATTCAGGCAATTGTCGGGCGCTGGAATGGGAGCATTGTTGCAGCAAGAGTCGGTGAAAGTGTCGCGGAATCTGTCGGTGCAACGGTCGAAACACAGGATATTTACGATTCAGCAAATGCCATCTTAGCGCAAAATCCGGTGCAATTTGACCTTAGCCTGACAGCAGTCGAAGATGATGGTTCATCAAACGGCTTCAATCAGTCTGTGCCGGGCATGGGAACGATGTTTGTCCTCTTCACGATTCTTGGCGGAATGGCAGTGCTGATACGCGAACGTCAACAATGGACAATTCAGCGCTTAATCGTCATGCCTGTTAGCCGCGCTCAGATTATCGGTGGCAAAATTTTCGCATACTTTGTGCTCGGGATGATTCAATATGCTGTCGTTTTCGCCATTGGATTCTTCTTCGGTATGGATTTCGGCAATAATTTCATCGCTGTGCTGCTGGTTGCGATGGCATTCTCACTGGCAGGGACATCACTGACCTTTGCGCTGGCAACCATGCTCCGTACAGAAGGACAGGCAGGACAGTTAACCACGCTCTTAGGCTTATCGCTGGCAGCATTGGGTGGCGCGTGGTGGCCTCTCGAAATTGTACCGGAGTTCATGCAGATTGTCGGACATTTCTCTCCGATAGCCTGGGCAATGGACGGCTTTCAGGACATCATCTGGTACAATCGCGGCATCGGCGCTGTTTTACCGGAAATCGGTGTTCTGCTAGCAATCTCAGCGGTGCTGTTCGTTGTCGGTATTGTCAACTTCAAATACGAATAAATACATTGTGAAACGGGTTTGGCGGCGCCAAACCCCTACCCTGAAACAATTTTTAACGTAGGGGCATGACGTGTCATGCCCTCGACTGTAAACCCGTACATTTGAGCCTCCACAATATACGAAAATCAAACTCCTTAAACCGAACATTAGAATGACCTGCTTTATTCCCGCAGAGTGTTATAATCCGCTTGATTAGTGAGTCATTGACGTGGGAGATGCGTATTTATGGCGCATTCTGGTAGTGAAACCATTATTGCTAACCGCTATATTGTTCAGAACGAATTAGGCAAAGGTGGCATGGGGGCGGTCTATCGCGTCCGTGACCGCTTATATAGTAAAGATCATTTTGTTGCCCTCAAGCGCGTTTTTGCTGATGGGCAAAACCTCATTTTCAATACAAAAATCAGCAGCAATGCCAGCACAACATCACTCAACACGGCATTAGCAGAAGAATTTCGTATTCTGGCATCCCTGCGTCACCCGAATATCATCAGTGTTCTGGATTACGGCTTCGATGAATTTGGACGCCCCTATTTCACGATGGATTTGATGTCAGATGCAAAAAATATACTCCAGGCTGATCTTGAAGCCAGTCCCATCGAAAAAGTAAAGCTGGCTATTCAGATGCTTCAAGCACTCGATTACCTGCATCAACGGGGCATCATTCACCGTGACCTCAAGCCCAATAATGTACTGGTCAGTAACGGGCAGGTCAAAGTGTTGGACTTTGGTCTGGCAGTCAAGAAGGAAGCATCACAGGATAAGACAATCACGGGGACATTTGCGTATATCACACCGGAAATCCTCCAGATGCAAGCAGCAACGCTCGCCAGCGATTTGTTCTCGGCAGGTATCATCCTCTATGAAATGCTCACCGGGCAACATCCTTTCCATGACCAGAATTTATCGGTGATGATTAGCCACATCCTGACCCGTCCCGTCGATACCTCCCCTATCAATGAGCTTGAAGTACCGGATGCAGGACGTCTGGTTGATGTTGTTGACAAAATGCTCAGTAAAAATCCGAAAGAGCGCTATCAACAGGCATATCAGGTGATTGAGGATTTATGCAAAGCACTGGATATACCGCTCCCCGAAGAGAGTGAAAATATCCGCGAGAGTTTCCTGCAATCCGCAACCTTCATCGGACGCGAAAACGAGTTAGAGCAACTTAATAGCGCATTATCCGATGCCAAGAAAAAACAGGGCAGCCTCTGGTTAATCGGAGGTGAAAGCGGTGTTGGCAAATCGCGCCTTGCAGAAGAAATGCGAATACAGGCACTGGTACGGGCTGTTACTGTCATTAAGGGACATGCTATCAGCGAAACCGGAACGCCCTATCATCTCTGGAAACCGATTATCCGGCGTATGCTGGTGATGTTGGAAGTCAGCGATGAACAGGCAGGCATCATCAAACACATCCTGCCAGAGATAGATAATTTCCTGCAACGCCCTGTCACCCTGACCGAGACTGATGATTATCGTGAAAAGCTGGAAGAAACATTTTTTGAGCTACTTGAGAAATTGCCACAGGTCTTTATCATCTTAGAAGATATGCAATGGGCGGATAATGCGAGTCTGGAATTATTACAAAAGCTCGATACAAAAATATCTACCCTGCCGATTTTACTAACGGCAACCTATCGCAGCGATGAGAATGCTGGATTAGCAGATAATATCGAAAATGCAGAGCAAATTATGCTCAAACGACTCGACGAAACAGGTATTGAGGCGCTAGCCATTGCGATGCTCGGGAAAAACAATGTCACTGATTCGTTGATTGATTTACTCCAGCGTGAAACAGAAGGCAATCTATTCTTCCTGGTAGAAGTCATGCGTGCCTTAGCCGACGAAGCCGGACAGCTACGTGCTATCACGCAAATTGACCTCCCGCAGACCGTTGCCGCACATGGTGTATCGGCTGTACTGGAACGACGTCTAAATCATGTGCCGGAATGGGGACAACCTCTCATCAAACAGGCAGCGATTGCCGGACGTGAACTCGATATTGCAGTCATCGAATCTTTGCGCGGGGATGTTGATCTGGAATTATGGCTCTCAACCTGTGTCAATGTCGCTTTGTTAGATGCTGTTGAAGAAGATTATCGTTTCGCACATGATAAATTGAGGGAAATGCTGGTCAATCAATTGGATGAAGCAGACCTGAAACAATCCCACCGTGATGTGGCGATCGCAATTGAAACCGTACATCATGCAGATGATTATGCACAGGCACTCGCTTTTCACTGGCAAAAAGCGGGTGATTTCCAGAAAGAATTCGACTATACCCTCAAAAGCAATACAAAATTACAGGATTTAGCTTTCCACATAGAAGCGCTTCCCCAATCAAGACGCCTGTTTGAACTCTACGATATTCTCAAAATGGATGATGAAGTTATGGCAGCCGAATTACACTTTAACATTGGCTATAACTATCACGGAGTAGGCGAATTTGACCTGGCAAATGAACATTACCTCAAAAACCTGAGTATCAGTGAAAAAATAGATAATCCATCTATGGTCGCACAGGTACTCGGCAATCTCGGGGTACTTGCCCGCTTAACCGGTGATTTTGAAGCTGCACTTAATTACGGTGAACGTACAATCGAAGTTGCAAAGCGATCAGATAATCACAGTGCCACAGCAACAGCTTATGTGAATACCGGGATTATCAATGCGATGCAGGGTAATGTGCCGGAAGCCAAAACACACTTTCTCAATGCAAAGAATCTCTCGGAAGAACATAACATTGATAGTACCCTCTCCACCAGCTTAATTAGCCTAGGTATTTTGCATAGTATGATCGAAGAATTTAATGAGGCAAAGCAATCATTTTCGGCTGCGATGCAAGTGATGGAAAGAGAACACAACTATTCAAATATGGCTGCCTGTGCTTTAAGTCTGGGAGATGTGCATCTGGCACTGGAAGAATACGGCGATGCCTTCAAGCAATATCATTATGGCATGAAAACTGCCAGCGATGCCGGAGTCCCGTCGATTGTACTCAACGGTATGATTAGCATTGCACACTCAATTTTCAAACGGGAACAGGCAGAAAAATACATATGGGCAGTACAATTGCTTCATATGGCGAATCTGCACCCTCTGACCGATTATGACAATAAGCAAAAAACAGAACAGATATTTGAAACATACAAAGAATTGCTCCAGAATGCAGACATCTCAACAGACGAACCTCCATCAGTTGATATTTACCCTGAACTCATTGAACAATGTATGGCTTTTCTAAGTGGAAAAACATCATAAACAAAAAACCACAGGCGATTGTTTCACCTGTGGTTATGTTCAGTCACTGTAGATTAGCTTATTCGCTATCCGTATCGGATTCCAGTAGCAAGCGATATTCACCGCTTTCATCCTGACCGTAGTAGTTACCATCATAAATGCGGACGATGTATGTTCCGTCTGCTGGCAGTGTCACGGTATAAACGACTGTACCGGATGCCGACGAATTGAAGTTCGCATAATAGCTATTCTCGAAGTTATCCTGTACATCCAGTGAAATAGAGAAGGATACTGCATAGTCCTCACTCACACCTTCCAGTGTAATGGTTATGGTTTCGCCTTCTTCACCATTGTACAGATACGCATCTTCGTAAATCTGTGCGCCATGATCGAGTTGCCCTTCTACAGCTTCACCGGAAACCAGTTCGGGTGTGCTACTCAGTGTGAGACCGAGTTCATAAGCAACAGGTTCATCATCGTCAACCTGATTAACATATATATTGGCACGATGAATGACCAGAATATATTCGCCAGTTTGTGTGATGATTTGCGACGGGACAAGTACATCCCCATCTTCGCTGGTCGGATAACTGCTGTTTCCATAGAAAGTTGAATAACCCGCAGGCAGTATTGCGTAAATTTCAAACTCGCCACCGTCCGGTGCTCCACCTGTAATTTCTAAGGTTTGTCCGGTTTCAGCTTCAAAGGTGTAGTATGCAACACTCTCAGAATCTTCCAGCACACCGGAAAGTTCTAATGGTTCACCTAATTCAAGTTCTAATGGTTCAGCTTCAACTGATACGATGGAAATAGCAACAGTTACTTCCGGTTCATCAGTTTCTACATCTCTGTATGGATAGTAACGTGCAAACAGACTGATCGTTTCACCCTGTTCGAGGTTGAGCGTGGTGAAGTTCGAGGAATTGGTTTCATCGACACTGACGCCTGTGATGAAGTTGTTTTCGTCATTACGGACGGTAACATCACTACCACCAACACCATCAATCAGATGGTAATTCAAGCGATAGAGACCATCTTCTTCTGCCTCATATTCGAAAATGATAGGTGACGTTGCCTCATCAACAACAAATTCTGTTACGTCGCCGGATTCAATGGTTTCAGTTGTAGCAATCGTCAGCGTAACTTCGTATGTGCCTTCTGAACCGCCATTTTCTTGCTGATAGCGGGTTGCAACAATGGTATAGACGCCATCTGCTTCGAGGGTATATGGACCCAGCAATGAATTGAGATTGCCAGCACTGTCATCGTCGAAAGCCAATTCATTTCCATCTTCATCCAGCAGGAAGAGGTAACTGTCCAGACGAGGTTCCTCCGAGGTGGCGGTCATACGAATGATGATAGTATCACCTTCATTGCCTTCAAAGGTGTAGAATTGTTCATAAGTCTGTGAGTCAAGCTCGCCACTGACAGGTTCATCAAATGTGATGGTGTCCTCATCCTGAGCGCTCACACCTATCGCTATCATGGTCAATAGCGCGAATACTGCAATTAATTTTGAGATTGTACGCATGTAAATCCCTCCTGTATGTGTGTACCATTTGATATTATCGCACGCTTTTTGAATTAGTGACAATACACGCATTGCCTACGATAATTATCCGAAAAATACGCTTGCTCTACGCTCAATCTAACCCGATAAGCCCTTATAATATTGATGATAAGTTTCATCGAGAGCGCGGGTTGCCTCTTCCGGCATCGGCACTACTCCGCCAAGCCGATTTGCTTCAATAATCGACCGTGCTGTATATTCTAACACTTCCAGACGATCATACACCTGCAACCAGGTTTTACCGGAAACAATTACCCTGCTATTTTTGACAATCACAGCCTCATGTTTCTGTAGAGTTGCTTCAATTAGTTGTTCATCATCATCTATGAGAGGTACATCATGCAGGGTCATGTAGGCTTCGGGGATAGTCCGGGTATCAAGTGCTGTATGTGTCACAGCAAATACCATCAGACACGGTGGTCGGGTGCTTATCCGGTGCGAATCATCAACAGGGTAAAAATAAGTGCCTGTTTCAGGAAATAATCCACGTTGAATCCCCCGTTGCCGGAATGATTCACTTTCAGGAGGATTTTCTATCTCATTGATTAGAACAGTAGCGTCTTTTGCGGGGATTTTCACAGTATCCAGTGATTTTGCATATAAACTGACCCGCGCAACCAGTGCTGCCATCTCCAATCGTTGATATGCTGTTTGCATCGACTCAGCGACAACGACTACACCATGATTCTCCATGATGACTACATCGTAGCCCTCAGAAAAGACCTCTGCTAATTTTTCTCCGAGTTGAGGACTGCCCGGCATGACATAATCTGCATAACCAATTGCCCCACAGATTTCATGGGCTTCCTTGATAATACGGGTATCCGGCGCTTGATGAGCAATGCAATAAGCGACCAGTGCCGGAGAGTGTGCATGAATCACAACAGTGACATCATCCCGTGCAGCATAAATCGCTTGATGAAAAGGATACTCTGACGAAGGACGATAATCCCCTGATACTGTACCATCTGCGTCAATGCGAACAACATCGTGTTCCTGTAAACTCCCTTTATCAATGCCCGAGGGCGTAATCCAGATTGCATCGGCATCGCGCATTGAGATATTGCCACCACTCAGGGTTGTTAAACCATGTTCATAGACTCGCCGCATCGTCAGAGGAACATCGTGGGGATGAGTCATAAAAAATCCTTTTTATAGCCCGGAAACAAAAAGACATATCACATGATATGCCCCGATAATTATTATGAGGACGTTCTGTTTAAACGTTGGCACTCGCCATACGAATCGCATTCTGTAGCTCAAGTCGTGTCAAAGGTTTCGCAACATAGCCATTAAAGCCTGATGCAATGATATTTTCACGATCACCGTGCATCGCATTTGCTGTAACTGCTACGACCGGGAGATTTTTGCAATATGGATTGGTTCGAAGCATCTGCAACACCTGAAAACCATCCATATCCGGCAGGTTAATATCCAGCAGCACGACATCTGGCTTTTCTTTCCAAACCATCGTAATGCCTTTTGTGCCTGTCATTGCGCCAATAACCTGGTCACCACGCAACATGCGTTGTACAAGGCGAAAGTTTAATGGATTGTCTTCTATATAGACGATTTTCACTGCGAACCCTTAAATTGTTATACAAACTGTAACCTTATATTCGCATAATTAATGAGAATGCACAATTAAGGTTTAGTTAATTACCTGTTTTTGTTAAGTAGAGACGTATCCCGCTACCATTATTGCAATGATAACTAACATCTAACTAAAAAGAAACCGGATAAACCTTGCATTGTCCGCTTATTGGCAGGCTACCCTGGTTAATCAAATAAATTTTGACCGTGACAATACTCCAGGAATATTTTAAATTTAGTAACCTACCGTATCCCGGTGTGTTATGTTTGCTGATATTGCATCATAATATCAACCCGATTTGTGACAAATATCACATGATAACATCCCACAGGTTGAGCTACAGTGTGCTGTAACTTATAATCTGCATTAAATAATGGTGAGTTGTGTTCAACTATTGAACTAAGAACAAGATTTGTAGAGGTAAGGTACCCCGATGGAAATGATTCAAGATACCCGATTCGGCGAGATCGTCGATTTTGAAGTCGTGCGAGAGGTTCTCAGCACAGTATACGATAAACTGTCGCCGGACTTTAACATGATGGGGGCTATAAAAACCGGTGCAGATATGCTTGGTAATAATCCAAGTTACATTATTGCTGCCGGAGCAAGTATGCTGGCATGGATGATGTTGCTGGCATCCGATGAAAATGAGATAGCAGATGAACTCAAAGATAAGATATTTACTCTGGGATGGACAGAAGAAGCCATTGGCAGTGACCTCCTGAGCATGTCAACCGCAGCCACTCCAGATTCGGATGACCCCGATGAACGCGAATTTCATGTTAAAGGGGGCAAATGGCTCATCAACAACAGCTATCATGCCGATTATCATATGGTGCTTGCAAAAATTGACCCCGAACAGGATGGTCCCCGTTCGATGTCCCTGTTTTTAGTCCCCCGTAGCAGCACCAGTAACTGGCAACGTCTCGAAACACACGTTTTACGCAACATGGTTCTGACCAAATTTGATATTGATGGTCCGGGTAGACTGGTCGGAAAACGTGGCTATGGGCTACAAATTGTACAGCGTATGGCAGCAGCAGCCCGTTATCAATGTGCTTATGCTGGCGTATCAATGGTTCAGAACAGTGTTCGCGCTGCAATTGACCATCTCTCCAGCAAAAATATCTTCAAAGAAAATCCCATTAATTTCAGTAATGTATTCCGCCAGATGTACAACATTGTACTGAATGCAGGTTTCTATTACTTCCTGTTTAACCGTGCAGTTGCCTACAGCGATAGCAGTTTCCTGACATTTCATGGCACGATGCTCAAGTCGTGGTTATTGTTACGTGCCAATGAAGTACTCTCAAAGAATTGGCTGGTTACAGGCTCAAAAGGCTTCCTGAAAGAAAGTATCATCGGACGTGATGCGATTGACTCATTCGTTCTCCCGGTATTCGATGGTCATTACACCATCAATACGCTGATGACTGCAAAACACATGAAGCGCTATCTCGGTGCAGACGATAAAGCAAACTCCAGTGAACGCATTGATTATCTGCGGAATAAGCTCTTCGTCTATGAACCCGGCGATCAGATCAACAAAAAATCGCGTGAAATCCGCAATCCTGATTTCTATGACTACGCCAATTACTGGAAACAACTGAACCCGCCTGTTGATGTTGATGTTGATGCGATGTTAGCGAGTGTGAATTCACTCATGACTGAACTTGATGAAACTGACCTCAACGGCGATCTTGAATATAAGTACAAAACCGGGGTCTTAGTTCACTGGCTGGAAGCTGTCCTGGCATCGGCTGAGTTCCATGCGGTGATGAATGATGATCTCTATGCCAATGTCATTGTTCAGACTTACAACGGACTGGTCAATACATTCAATGAGATTATCAGCGAAGGGGCATTACAAACCAACTTCCTGACACCATTACGTCAGAAACCATTGCCGGAAGTCGAAGATAACAGGTCATTCTTACGCAATCTGCTGGATATCAAATCCAAAATTGAAGCGATGCGTGCGCCTGTCGCCGGGGATTAATATATCCCAAATATCCCAAATTTTTATCGCAGACGGGCACTGTTTAACTGGCAGTGTCCGTTTTTATTTTTCAGCGCAGGAGCTTCTGGAAAACTTTCACAGCTTCCGCAACACCATCTTCCTGACGCACTTTTTCCCCGAGGATACGGGCATTTTCAGCAATTTGTGGATTATCAGTCATCTCACGGATTGCCTGTGCCAGGCGCTCTGTTGTGAGTTCATGTCTGCGAATCAAGCCTGAACCGATACCCATCTCATGTACCCGTCGTCCCCAGTACGGTTGGTCTGCCATATGAGAAACGACTGTCGCCGGAACACCTGCGCGGATACCTGCGGCGGTTGTGCCTGCCCCGCCATGATGAATCACTGCTGCCATGCGCGGGAAAAGCCAATCATGTGGTGCAAAATCCAGCATGAAAATATCATCCGGGAGAGTGTCAGCATTCAAGCCTGCCCAGCCGGAATGAATGATGCCGCGTTTGCCTGCCTGTTGCAAAGCATCGACCATAATTTTTGTCGTTGCTTCAGGGTCTTTGTTCGACATACTGCCGAAACCTATATAGACAGGTTTTTCTCCGGCGTTCAGAAATTCACATAGTTCCTGTGATGGTTGCCAGTCCGACGGTGCATCATAGAACCAGTAGCCTGTGATATGGGTGTTATCGCGCCAATCCTGCGGTTCGGTGATAACATGTTTGCTCAGACCATAAATCACTGGAATCTCGCGATTATAGAGACGCACATATTGTGAATACGAGAGCGGGTCGAGACCCATTTGCACGCGGAATTTATTGGTCACGTCTTTGAAAATCCAGTAGGTGAAACCCTGCCCGATATAGCCCGACAGTCGATTAATCCATGCCTGACGGGTCGGGAAGGTCGGTTGAATCGTTGCCCTGCCCTCTTTTGTCGGATTAAAAGGCACAAACTGAATCGTGATATGGCGTATGTTGAATTTTTCTGCAAGGGATTGCGCTGACATAAACATCGGTAAGCCACTGACAATCACATCGGCATCTTCTGCAACACGCAAGAGATCGTCATGGATTTCTTCATCGGCAAATTCCAGCATCCGGCGCATATTTTTTGCTTCGTTGAGTGGATTATCGCTACTGTTGTTTGTCCACTCTTTGCCCGCATCGGTGTTCATCATTTCCTGCATGTTGGTGCGGAAACCCATATACGGCAAACCTGCACCTTCAACAAAATCCTGAAAATCTGCACTGGCAACGATACGAACATCGAAACCTGCCCCGACCAGACCTTTTCCTAAAGCCAGCAAAGGTTGTACATCACCCCGTGTGCCAAATGCCAGAAATACAATTTTCATCATGCCGCTCCTTGATTGTGACATTTATCACTATTATACGTGAAATTTATCACAAAGTCTCAAAATTATACAAATCTATATAATTTATTTCTATCAAACAGGCAGTCTCAAGGAATTATGATACAGTATCGTTATATGATGATGCTAACAAATGATTTACTAACATTACGCAGGAGAGAAATCTATGCCAGGTGATGCTTTAGCCCGTGTACGGGGTCTACCGAATATTCCCTCTATTACTGAAATTAATGTCCGCAGTGGTCCAAGCACAGGTAATGAACTGGTTTTTAAAGTGCCTGTCGGGATGAGTGGTCAGCGCATTCAAGAAGTACAGACCGATTCCGGCGGTGCGAATCTCGATGGCAAGGTCTATGAATGGTTCAGATTACTGTTTGATGGTGGCGCAGTCGGTTGGATTCGCGATGATTTGCTGGAAATTGAAGGCGATTGCATTGCATATGGTTATCCTGATTTGAGTGAATTGACCTTCGCATTTCAGTTGACGCGCAACAAAAATACTACTCCTACCACGACGCCAACGACGACTGAATCATCTACAGAAACAACGACGAGTACAGAATCGACTCCGACAACAACGACGACAACCAAACCAACAGGCGCTGTCTGGCAAGCGCCGGGTCCCACAACCGAACCTGTGATGGCTCCGGTTCTGGCGACAGGCGATTTCCCCGATGCGACTCAAGATACAGACCGTGTGCGTACTCTGGCATTCCGTTTGACTGCCTCATGGGAAGGCGGTTTTGCGGCGATCAACACCTTCGATAGCGGCATCGTCAGCTATGGATTTTTGCAATTTACGCTGGCGGGTGGCTCATTAATCAGTGTGATTCACAATTTTGTCAATCGGTCACAGAGTGATAATGCCAATGGCTTACGTGCATTGTTGCCCCGTATTGAAGCCCGTGATAACGCATTGCGGAATGACCAGAATTTCCTCAATTTGCTGCGGGCAGCCGCCAATGAACAGGAAATGATTGACGCACAATATGACATCGGCACACAGGGATACTGGCAAAAAGTCGTTGATGGCTACATTGTGAGCCGTCAATTGAAATATCCGCTTACCTGGGCGTTACTCTTTGATATGGGTGTCAATTTTGGTGTGAATCATGGTTTTGTTCGCCTGGCTGAAAAAGACCTCGGTGTGCCATCACGCTCGAACCCGGCAACATCCGGTCTCGGAGAAGAACAATTGATGACCTATGTCGCACAATTGCGTAAGCGTTCACATGACCGTCAGGCACGGGAAACAGGTTTTGTCGGGCTGGCGAATCGGGGTAATTTCTGGATGAAGCTCTGCACCGATGGCGACTGGTATCTTCAAGGGGATACAGCAGGTAATTTTGTCTCCAACGGACGCACTATCAACGCACAGAATCCATGACCTGTCGAATTTCACAATAAACGTAAGGGCGTAACATGTTACGCCCAATCATATGTCAATTCAAAATTGCGCCGGGCAAAATTTGCGCGAAATCAAAAAACGGGGTATCATCTTTTTATCCTGACTGTGACAGGTGGGGCGTGACGGCAATCACACCCCACCTCGAAAGTCCATCAGGACTTAAGCAAACAGCAGTATAGCTTGTGGTATCTGACCTGAACAGCCTATGGGGAGGCATACAGGGATGATTGAAGTTTGCTATGCTGTGGATATAGTGTAAATCCGTTTTGCTAGACGGTGGATAAATCTATATCATCAGAAATAATGTTTGATGGACTTTCTGTTATAGCGGGACAGAACGCATCAAGGAGAAACATCTTAACTGTAGGGATGCGGTTTAGATCATCGCTGAGATGGTGTTCGCGTGCTGGAGAGTTGCTTTTGCCGATCGCTCTCCGGCATGAATTTTTCCTTTCCTCAAGAAAAATCCGGTCAATTTTGAACGATTCTGTGACATATTGCGTATTTCAACGTAGAAGATAGAGGATAGCCCGTAGAAATTTGGCATAGATGATAGAAGCTAATTTCACAGTTTGGTGTTATCCTATTAGAGAGGTAACGAGAAACGAGCAGCAATCGTCTGTGCTGCTGCATTCCGCTTCGCCTGGTCTGGAACGCATGTTAGTTACCGGGTTTACTTTTTGAGATACACCTTAGAAAATTTCCCGGGTTGACAGGCGGTTGCCGTTCGCTTCTTGTTCGCTCATATAGTATCCTGCGATAAGGATTTGAGCATTACGCTCATAGTAGTTAAGTTATTTGAAGAAGCCGTGAAAACTGCGTGTATCTCCTGTGAGATGCGCGTTTTGTTTTAGCTTCGTTGATAGACAAACACCTGCCAGAATCCCACATTTTTATGCTTAATTTGTCGCAATCCATTCCCGGTGATGATGCTATCAATTGCCTTGCTATCATGCACAAAAGTACGGAAAGGATTGCCCTGTAAGCGAAAGACAAAAAAGTTCAAAACATGTATCCCGAATTTAGTAATGACATTATCACGCGGATAAACCAGCCCGTAGAATTCTTTCGCACGCTGTGAGGATAAATCAACCAGGGCATGAAAATCAGGATAACAACAAACTACCCTATCGAGTGTCACAATATCGGCTGACTCGATTTCCGGCGCGAGTTGCACAAAATCCCCGTGCTGAAATTGAATCTTATCAGGATGTCCGCGTCGTTCAGCTTCTTCTTTCGCCACATTGATATACGCCGTTGACGCATCCACATCAACCGCGTGAGATAATCCGGCGGCAATCAATTCATGCGAAATAGCACAGACACCACCACCAATATCCAGCAGATTTTTACCTGTCACACCAACAGATTTAAACAGGTCGAGCATGACATTCGTTGCTTTGCTTGCGCCTTTTTTGCGGTAACTCTCTAAATCTTTTCTGGCGTAGCCTCTGCTGAAAACATCTTCCGCGCCTTCACAATGTGGGCAGACCATCTCATTCTCCTCAACTTTTCCCATGACTATAGCAAATATCTCTGCTTTTGAACAAATAGCCAATTTAGCCCGTATAGCGTAGTGTGAGCCTCACTTGCTCTGCATAGCGGACGGATGCGGAGTGTTTTATCCAATAATCATTAATAAGGATAATCACATGAGTGATTTTTCACTGCACACGCGCACGATGATTGTCTCGCGCCTGTGGATGGCTGTGCAATTCTATTTCGCGCACTGGCAGGATGTTGAACCTGATTTTGACCTCGAAAAAGAGATTTCTGATTTAATGCAGGTCGCTATAGATACCGATGACCGTTTTCAATTCACGCTGGAAATGATGCGTTTTATCAGTCGCTTGAATAATTCCCATAGCTGGTACTATGATCAACAGGTTGTTCGTAATCATATGCAAAAACGTGCCTACAAATTATCATCTCTGGATGATGAACACTGGTATGTCAAAGAAAGTTATGTCGATAGCTTGCAACCCGGTGACATCATCAGCCATATTGAAGGCAAATCCTGTGCAGAGTGGTTTGCAAAACTTCGACCCTACATGAACGCCTCCAGTGAGCGCATTGCACGGCGCAGTTTTGATGGACGTATTCGGATGTTCATTCCACAGGTTTCGACATTCACTTTACAGGATGGTCGTGAGATCGAAGTCGATCATGATTTAGCGCAACCGCCTCCGCCATTAAGTGAGCGGCACACCACAGGGGAATGGATTGAGCAGGGCAAAATCGGCTTGATTTATGTTCCATCATTTAATGAAGATCGTTTTGAGACTGTAGCGATTGAATATCTGGAGCAATTCAAAGATGCCGATACGGTTATCATTGATTTACGGGATTGCACAGGTGGCAATACGCCTTTTAAGCTCATTTATGCGCTGATGACACACTCCTTTAGAATGTGGTCGGAAGCAACCCCTGTTCATCTGAGTCTATTTCACTATCGTTATCAGGAACGGGTATGGGGGCGCTCACATGCTGCGAAAGAAGAAAGTTCTCGCTCCGGTTATTATGACGCGATGAATGAACACTTCCGTCATCCGATGTTTGTCTGGGATGCGCCTGTTGAACAAGCAAAAACACCGATTTTCACAGGCAATCTCATTCTATTGACAGGTATTGACATCGGTTCTGCCGGCGAGGATTTTGTCATTCCATTCAAAAATACAGATCGGGCGACTCTTATTGGCGGAACAACGCTCGGTAGTACCGGACAACCCTATCATTATCATTTTGATGAGGATATCTGGCTGGCAATCGGGACAAAGCGGGTCTATTTCCCCGATGGTACACGCTATGAAGGTATCGGCATTGAACCGGATATTCACATCCAACCCACTATCGAGGATTTGCGGGCAGGTCGTGATGTGGTTATGGAAAAAGCGCTGGAAATCGCACGATCAAGTTAAAGAAAATGGCGGGTCAAATTGACTCGCCATCTGATTGATATTTATTAAGTAAAAACGAGCATAGGAAGAAAATTTTGCACAAATAGCCAATCCCCTTCACCTGGTTTAAAATGTGCTAATTAGACATTGTATGCGGAATGACACCGCCCCCAAAATTCGCTACATGGTCATTATCTATCGTGATAATAGCTGAGCAGGAGGAAACTATGCCACAATTACAACATGTCAGCATTCCCCGCCCACCCGGTGAAGAAAGTGCAGAAAAGGCACGTGCATTTTATTCCGGGTTAATCGGACTGGAGACAAAGCCTGTGCCTTCGACAATTACACATCTCGATTTAGTCTGGTTCATCATTGAGGGCGATACTGAATTGCATGTGTTTGCTGAAGAAGCACAAAACCTGAATACGGGAAGTCATTTCTGTCTCGTAGTCGAGAATCTGAACGATTTACAGCAAAAACTTGTGGATGCCAATTATGAAACCTGGGAACCGGAAACCATTCGCGGTCGTCCTCGCTTTTTCTGTCGCGACCCATTCCAGAATATTGTTGAGTTTACACACATTGAAGATGACTATATGGATTTGCAAGCCTGAGCAAAAAAGGCGGGTCATTTGTGACTCGCCTACCTGATTAACCTATATTATGCGGGAACGCCAGCAATAAATATGATCACAAGCGCAATCGCAGCCGGAAGTGCCTGTACAAGCGCAATACGCGGTTTGACTGTCGCACCACCGTAAATTCCTGCAACGATAACGCATAACAAAAAGAAAATTTTGAACTGGAAGCCGACCTGTGCAGGACTTGCAACAATTCCGTAGAGTAGCCCGGCGGCAAGAAAGCCATTATACAAACCCTGATTGGCGGCGAGTGTTTTCATAACATCAACTGTTTCGGCTGTCGTACCGAATATTTTCATAGTAGAGGGTTTCGTCCACAGGAACATCTCCAGAGCCAGAAAATATAAATGCTCTAAAGCGACCAGTAAAACCAGAATATTTCCTATTATTTGCATTGCGATCCTCCATTTACTGGCTAAAAAATTTGGGGTTCAAGAAGATTGTTGCATCACGCAAATTTGCTCGAAGTAAAAACCACCATCGTCCTGTTGTTCGCCCATTGCCGCAATCTCGACAACATCGCCTTTTTTGCTGACTTCGATAACCCATCCATCGGGGGATTCGTCACCAATTGTATTGAAAGCAAAGCCATCAACTGTAATTCTCACTCTATCCCCTGCCAGCAATAATTCACCCGCAGTCGGTAGTGTATGAATATCGGGGTCAAATTGTTCAGGCGCAATGTTGATGATTGTGAGTGCCATCAGATTTCTTTCTTGCTCGTCGAATTTCGCTCTATGATAGCACGGGAAGAAAAAAAGTGGATAGCATCAAAGCTATCAGATACCTCCTGTTACAGTCCATAATTTGAAAGCAAATGTAATTGGCATCCAGATTAACCAGGGCATTAACCACCATATCGTTCGCTTATCATACTGAAAATAGACATAAGCCACTGTACAGGCAAGCATTAACACTATGCCATCCAGAACAGCAGTCATGTGGATACCATTGGTCAACCAGAAACTTAAGGTACTCAGAAAACCTGCTGTGAATATAGCAAATGGAATTGAAAAATTTATGTCATCCCGTTGTTGCCAGATGAGCCAGGATGCAATTCCCATGCATGGATAGGCAATTATCCAGACAATAATGAATATTGGTGCGGGAATAGGTATCTCTCCAAGCCCCATTCGAGTAGCCGCATTCGCATCGAACATAAATGTTAAAGCTGACGGTATCGTGCCGATGACAAGCGTGCCAAAAGCAAATAGCAAGGCTGTCCATTGTGCAGGCATCTGTTGTTTTAATGTGGTCATCAATAGTCCCGTGTAGTTATTTACCAATCACCTTTGTTTACGGAATATGATGCCAATTCGTTCAAAATTCTATGCAGACATATTCACCCTTCAATTAATTTAACCAGACATTTTTCTTCAGGAGATAAAGCATATTTCTTCTTAGACTTGCGTTGTCGCCTGTATAGTTTACAGAGTTCCCCGCTTTCATGAGCTTCAAAGATTCCGGGATATACATAATAATCCCGACAAACAGCAACCGTATTTCCCAGAGAGTCAGCAACACATTCAATACACCATTTTGCATGATCATCGATCTCTGGATTATCTTTAACACCTTCACAAAGTACTTTGATTGCAAATGTAGAGCCACCCCATGTGCGGAAAATTTTCGCTGTGAAATCGTCTCCTGTAATGTCTTTCAGGTAGGCATTTACATCGGATGAATCGACAACACGCTGCTCTCCATCATCATCATAATACTGAAACAATTGATAGCCCGGGAGTTCCTGACAGGCTTTTACAATACGTGCCAGGCGCTTATCTTTGAGGATAATTTCGTGATCTTTACCGTGTTTACCTGTAAATTCAAAAATAACTTTACTACCATCAATTTCAGCATGGTCATCTTCAAGTGTCGTTAAGCCATGCGAGTCATTTTTACGGGCGTACTGATCATTTCCGATACGAATCAGGGTCGTTTCCAGTAAGCGAACCACTGTAGCAAGCACTTTTTCACGGGACAACTTTCGTTTGCGGAGGTGGCTATCAACTGTCTCTCGTAAAACAGGCAAAGCCGATGCGAACTTCAATAAGTTATTAAACTTATTTTTCTGGCGTAGATCATTCCAGTCAGGGTGATAAATATACTGCTTTCGTCCCGCATCATCGCGTCCGGTGGCAAGAATATGTCCATTTTTATAGGGGCTAATCCATACTTCTGTCCATGCCGGAGGGATAACCAGGCTCTCAAACCAGTCGCGTAATTTTTCATCTTGGACTGTATCCCCATTTTTATCCCGATATGTAAATCCCCTGCCCCATGGTTTGCGAGTGTACCCCGGCTTATCTGTAGAGATGTACCTTAATTTCGTTTTTTCCAGCAGCAATTTGGGATTATCCATTTTTAACCTATCTACCAATAAATCAATTCATCAATACCGGATTTAATGTGTAATTTCTATCCGGTTTTTGCTTTTTTGGTCTACCCTTGCACCTTTTACACCGACCAGAGTTGAATATTGCACATCAGATGATTGCAGCACACTCATCATGCCATTCGTTTCCATGACCACCGCATCAACATCATTCAAACAGCCAATCCCGCTTTGACGAACTGCATAAAGAATCTCTTCTTTTGTCACCCGAACATCCCGCATATAGTCTTTAAGAAATTCGCCATTCTGGAAAACAATAGTCGGTTCGGATTTGATAATTTTGTCAAACATGGGAATAGCGAGTGCAAGACGGGTTACTATGTATTGAGCACTAAGAAAAAGAACAAAGGTCAGTATGCCATCAATCACTGTAACATTTTCAGAAACAACGGTAGAGGCAAAAATAGACCCGAGAGCCAGAGTCACAATAAAGTCAAACATATTCAGTTTAGATAGGGAACGTTTCCCGTAAATACGCAGGGCAATAATAATGAAAGGATATACAACGAGAGAACTAATCACCAGACGAATAATACTATCCCATGATTTAAAGAAGATGGACATCATTACTCCTTAGTCAGACATTCTAGTTAACCTGTATGTTAAGAGACCTATCTGATGGAAAAATGATAACACTGATAAAAATGTACAAGAATTAAAAAGAGCGAGATAAATTATCCCGCTCTGGAAATCAGTAATTGGCTAAAATTAGTCAGCGAGGGTTGAAGTATCACCAACATCTTCACCCATTGCCTGAGCTTTCAGGATACGGCGCATAATTTTGCCGGAACGGGTTTTCGGTAGACTATCCACAAATTCGATTTTCGCAGGTTTCGCAATCGGACCGACTTCTTCACCAACATGATCGCGCAATTCTTCTGCGAGTTCATCACTGGCTTCAAATCCGGCAACAAGGATGCAGTAAGCGTAAATCACGTTACCTTTGAGTTCATCCGGCACGGCAATTACAGCAGATTCAGCTACGGCAGGATGACTCACCAGACCGGATTCTACTTCGGCAGTACCGAGGCGATAGCCACTGACCTTGATGACATCATCGTTACGACCAATCACCCAGAAATAGCCATCTTCATCTTTACGGGCAGTGTCGCCAGCAAGATACCAGCCGAATTTTTCATATTTCGTCCAGTATTGATTGATGAAGCGCTGGTCATCGCCCCAGACAGTCCGTAACATTGAAGGCCAGGGTCCCTGAATGACAAGTTCGCCGTCTTCGCCCGGTTCACAGGAACGACCATCTTCCTTAACGACATCGACTTTGATGCCGGGGAATGGACGGGTAGCGCTACCCGGTTTCAGGCTGACACTCGGAAGCGGTGTAATCATGAAGCCGCCTGTTTCGGTTTGCCACCATGTATCCATAATCGGGCAGGTTTCATTGCCAACCACTGTATGATACCAGCGCCATGCTTCAGGATTAATCGGCTCACCCACTGACCCCAGTAAACGCAGACTGGAGAGGTCATGACGTTCTACCCAGGCATCACCGAAGCGCATCAAACCACGAATGGCTGTCGGAGCAGTATATAGAATGGTCACGCCATATTCTTCAACAATACGCCACCAGCGATCAGGATAAGGATAAGTTGGCGCTCCTTCGTAAATGATGCTGGTTGCACCGAGAATCAGAGGCGCATAGACAATATAACTGTGTCCGGTAATCCAGCCGGGATCAGCCGCACACCACCAGCGATCATCGTCTTTGATATCGAATACCCATTTTAGTGTGGTTGATGTGTAAACCTGATAGCCACCGTGTGTATGCAACACACCTTTTGGTTTACCGGTTGTCCCCGATGTATAAAGGATGAAAAGCGGGTCTTCGGCGTCCATGACTTCGGTTTCGGCATTTTTACTGGCAATTGGTAAATTCATCAGTTCATGCCACCAGTAATCACGTCCCTGTTCCATGACAATGTCCTGTTTGGTGCGCTGGACAACAATCACTTTTTCGACTACAGGGGAACGTTTAACCGCTTCATCAGCAACTTCTTTGAGATTGACTGTTTTGCCGCGTAACCATGCCCCATCTTGCGTGATGAGCAATTTAGATTTTGCATCAGCAATACGGTCAGCGAGTGCCTGGTCACTGAAACCACCATAAACAACACTATGCGGTGCGCCAACTTTGGCACAGGCAAGCATTGCAATTACGATTTCAACCACGCGCCCCATATAGATGGTGACGGTATCGCCTTTTTTGACACCCATGCCGCGTAGCACATTGGCAAATTTATTGACTTCCTGCCACAAGCGCCAGTAGGACATGGTAATTTTTTCGCCGTCCTCACCTTCCCAGATGATTGCCAGCTTATTACGTCGCCAGGTTTTCACATGACGATCAAGCGCGTTGTGGACGATGTTAGTCTGTGCGCCAACAAACCACTTGTAGAATGGGGCATTGCTATCATCAATGACTTTATCCCATTTTTTGTACCATTCGAGCGCCTCAGCACGTTCAGCCCAGAAGCCCTCTAAATCATTGACAGCGTCTTGATAGACTTCGTTATAATCCGGCACATGGGCATTGTTGATGACATCTTCGGTGGGGTGATACCATTCACTTGTCGGGGGCGAAAATTGTTCGCTCATTAAAGCTTTCTCCTTAAATAAGACCATTTATGTGTGTAAATACAATTTGCCCTGATTATAGGCTATTTGCAGTATCAGAGCAAAGAGATTTATTAGTAAATTGACTTTACTATGATGACACTGATACCCTCTTTTGTCAACTTTCGAGAAAAGATTAATGAATCATGAGTAAAGCAACCAATTAGTTGCACATAGCCAATATTTTATTGTATTGTATATGCAACCAATCAGTTTCACATAAGGAGCAGAACATGCCAGTACCTGATAAACTTGAACGCAAAATGGTTTTTAAAGCCTCCCGTGACAAAGTCTGGGATGCTGTCACAAAACCGGACATGATTAGCAAATGGTTCGCCAATAGCATCGACGTGACCAGCTTTCAGGTCGGGCAAGAATTCACATTTGATTGGGCAGGAGAAGGTCTTGGCTATGCCCGCGCAATCATTGAAACCATTGACCCGAAATCACGCTTTGCTTATCGCTGGGAAAATGAAGGCGTTGACCAGACAAAACCCCTCGCAGAAGTGCCGAAAACACTGGTCACATTTTTGCTGGCAGATGTCGATGGTGGCACAGAACTAACCGTCATCGAAACGGGATTCTTATCGCTGCCAACACCGAAAGTTAATTTCGATACAAATTCGACCGGATGGGACACTGAACTGAACGAATTGCAAGCATTCCTTGAAACGGAAACCGCATGAGTGAGATTACACGTCAAAACGTATTTTCAGCTTTAGCCGATGAAAATCGCCGCCGTATCATGGAGATTTTGACTGAAGATGGTGAACAAACTGCAACACAACTCGCCGAGAAGTTCAATATAACACGCCAGGGTATCACCAAGCACCTGAAAATTATGGAAGAAGCAGGCTTAGTCACAGTGCATCAGCGTGGACGGGATAAATTTTATCACCTGACACCCGAACCTTTAGAAGAAGCCTCACTCTGGATTTCCGCAATTGCAGCACGCTGGGATAAACGTTTAGCCGCACTGCGCGATTTACTCGAACTTGATGAAGACGATAGCCAATAAAGGAGAAATACCATGTACGAACTCAACAATAGTTTTGAACACTTCAAAAACCGTGAACGTGACCTGATTACAAAAGCCGACAATGAACGTCTGGCACGGAGTATCAGTACAGATAAAAAGCCAAATCGGGCACTCTCAAACATGGGGCATCTAATGGTCAAAGTCGGGACACATCTGGTTGAAGCCTATAGTGAAACCGATCTCACAATTCAGACATTGCCAGCACCTGCGACAGGTCAAACAGCATAATGGAAACAGCACCATAGGGGCAGAAAGCACAATCTGCCCTCTCCTCTTTAACATCTTGCCCGTATAATCCCCCACATTAAAAGACGAAAATTCAAGGAACACATATGCTGAGTCTTAATGGAAACACCGTTTTAGTCACCGGGGGCGCTGGATTTATTGGCTCTACGCTGGTGCGATTATTGCTGGATGCGGGTGCAAAAGTGCGGGTTGTCGATAATCTGGTCAACGGGAAACGTGAAAATCTGGAAAACATCGACAATGACAATTTACTGTCATTGCATAAAGTCGATATACGCGAAACTGACTCAATGAAAGCACTGATGGACGGTGCAGACATCGTTTTCCATCTGGCATGTCTCGGTGTACGCCATTCACTCCATGCTCCCTACGAAAATCATGAAGTCAACGCAACCGCCACATTAAATATGCTGGCATCAGCACGCGAAGTCGGTGTCAAGCGCTTTGTCTATACCAGCACATCAGAAGTCTATGGCACAGCAAAAACCGTTCCGATGACAGAAGAACATCCCACCTACCCGATGACGGTCTATGGCGCGTCGAAATTAGCTGGCGAATGCTATACCCGCGCATACTACGAAAGCTATGATTATCCAACAGTGGTTGTGCGTCCATTTAATGCTTTTGGTCCCCGTAGCCATCATGAAGGCGATAGCGGTGAAGTGATTCCAAAATTCATGCTGCGCTCTATGGCAGGAAAACCGATGATTATTTTCGGGGATGGCACGCAAACCCGAGATTTCACCTATGTTGAAGATACGGCACGCGGTATTTTACTCGCCGGGACAGAAGACAAAATTGTAGGTCAGACAGTCAACATCGGTAGCAATCATGAAATTACGGTCAGTGAACTGGCTGAAACCATTAAAACAGTGGTCAACAATCCCGACGCAGAAATTATTTACGATGAACCCCGTCCGGGCGATGTCTTGCGCCTCTATGCTGATAGCTCGAAAGCAGGTGAATATCTCGGTTTTGAACCCCAAATCAGCATGGATGAAGGCTTACAACGTCTTAAATCATGGTATGACGCACTGGATACCTCCCCGGAAGAACTCCTTGAAGCCGAAAAAGTCCGTAACTGGGAAGTGTAATTCTTATCGGGTTTTCTCTTTTTCATCATTTTCCTGATACCAGAAATAAACTGCTGGTATCAGGAAAAATATCATGGTATGCCCTGTCGCAATTCGGGTACTCGGTAAGGTTTTGCGATAGTAATCATCTTCTGTAATTTCGATAAATTCCCCGCCCATTCGCAATGTGGGAACACTATGGAGATATACAATTTCCAGATTGTCATCTGTAGCATCATCTTCACTTATGAATACACGCTGATTCCCCTCCTCAATACGATGAGTGACATACTCTCCGCTGATTCGTGTGGGAAAACCTTTCCCGGCTTCCAGTGCAAAGGTTACAAAAAAATGAATGAATACATAAATTGTAAGAGCATTTAAAATAGATTTTATCGGTGATGGCACAGGCGAAAAGACAGCCTTCCACCAGTTTCCCTGCCGGGGAAGTTTCCCGGATATTATAAAGATAAATAGAAATCCGATGATAAGCAGAATCCACAAAAATTGAAATTCTTCAAATGCGTTGAAACCTATGTATGCTGCAAAATGAATAAATGCAGTGATGATAAACCCTGAAATTGCAATGATTGACAGTATCCGGCGCATGTCATATTTTCCCTGAAATAATCTTGAGACTTATTATGATTTTACCGGGGATAACTATCAAAAAATCCCCCGATGATTGGGGGTTTGTGCTATCTCGCTTTACATTTTAGATAGGCATTGCTTCAATCAAAATAAATACAGGAATATCCTGATAGAAGCTTGCCAGCGTTGGGTTATCCTTTACCAGCGATATATGCTGTGGCTCATAAAGACGGGTCACAGCAAAGCTATTCTCGCGCAGCAGGTCAAAATAATAGCTGAGACTGCGATGATAGTGTGTGTGCCCTACATCCCATACCTGTGTTTTTAGATAACCTGTCACTTTTTTGAAATACTGATTAGTTTCCATATCCTGCCCTGTTTTCTGAAAGAAGAAAGCAGGATGAGGCATTGTGAAAATGAACCGTCCCGATGGTTTGATGACTGCCCGAATATCCCGCATTAAGATTGTTAAATCGGGAATATCCATAATAACCATATTTGCCACAATGCGATCAAATTTCCTGTCGATTAAAGGCAATCCGGCTGACAAATCATGCTGGATAAATTGAATATCGGGATAGTTTTTACGCGCAATGTCCAGCAAAGTCTGTGAACCATCAATCCCGAGAATCTGCGCTCCTTTTTCTGCCATTTGCCCCGCTAGCCAGCCATGTCCACAACCGACATCGAGAACATCAACCCCGTTCAAATCTCCCAGAGAAGACCACATTACATCACGGAATTGTTGCCAGATACGGTCATCATCTGTCCCATTCGTTTCAGCATAATCCTGTGCTTTATCATTCCACAGGCTAATATCTTTCGCTGATAATCGGTACATATGAGACATCTCAGCGATCTTACAGTCAATCGCATTAACATCTTCCTCAACAGGCGATGTCATATCCCACCACATAATACGATCAGCTTCATCATTAACCTGAAACGGTTGGATAGTTTCAAGCTCACAGGTGTAAATTGCACCAAACTCCAGACGGTCATCGGGTTTGAGTTGCATTTTTGCCAGACCAACAAATTCAAGGTCTGTAGCTATCTGGCTGGTTTCTTCTTCTAGCTCACGCTTTGCTGCAATTTCAGGTGTTTCACCCTCATCAATGATGCCTCCTGGCAATTCCCATACCTGCCGCCATGAATTGTATACAAATAATGTTTTTCCTTGATGAGCAGCAACTATCAATGCAAACGGTACAGGAATATGTTTTTCTTCTAATGGTGGAATTGGCGAATCGGATGGACTGAAAGAAAGTAATTGATGACCTCTTTTCGTTACAGCAAGCGGCATGATGGAGAACCTTTAATGATATCTAAAACCGATTAACTGATTTTTACAGGTTTTAATTTACAAAAATAGACATTCGTCGTATACTAATATTAAGCATATGTTAAATATGTTAAAGAAAGACCGTTTTTATATTAAGGAGGCTGTCATGGTCGCAGTCAACTATCTCAATACACAAAAGAACATCGTCAAATTTAAAGCTGGTGATGTGATCTTCAAAAAAGGTGAACAGGGCGATGCAGTCTATGGCGTCCTCGAAGGACGTGTACAGGTTGTCTATAACGATCTCGTCATTGATACACTCGAAGCGGGTGGTATTGTTGGCGAAGAGGTCATGCTCGGTAAAAAAGCATACGGCATCACCGCAATCGCTGTCACAGATGTTACCCTATCAGTTATGAATCGTCAGCAATTTTTGTGGCTTGTTCAACAGACGCCGACATTCGCAACACAACTCATGCGTGATATGACAGAGCGCGTAGAGAAAGTTGCAAAGCTCGTTGAATAGTTTCCATCAACATCACCACAAATTCTAAGAGACCCGTTGCGGTCTCTTTTTTGTTGGACAACTGTTGAATCAAAAAGCCACCTGATAATCAGATAGCTCTTTGATACTACGGATGTGTTATGTGTTAGTGGCTGATAGAGACTGATGTCGTACCAGCACTCGCGTTAAAGCTGTATGACGAGTGAGTCACATGAGTGATCGTCAGGGTTGCTGTGCCTGTTGAGCCCGGAATATTTCTCAGGCGAGCACCACACCAGCCACCGGCAGTTGTACAACTGTATGGTGTACCATCATGCCAGACACCTGTTATCAGAACACCGGATGGTGCGCGACCATTGCTGGTACGGATTTCGATGTCAACGTACACTGTCCACTGTCCGCCACCTTGACCCCATTCCTGGGCATCCATTTCAGCAACATAGACATAGTCGCCGGATGCAGGTGGTTGTGTTGGAGCCTGTGTTGGTTGTGTCGGCGCCTGTGTTGGTTGCGTCGGTGCCTGTGTCGGTTGTGTCGGCGGCACAGTCGGTTCAGTTGGAGCCTGTGTTGGTTGTGTCGGTGGTGCTGTTGGCTCATCTGTCGGCACAACAATAATTGTCGGTTCTTCGGTTGGTGTTTCACCGTTGCGGCTTACATAGATGGTTGTTCCGGTGTCGTTTGCAGCCGGATTGTAGCTATGTCCCGCATATGAGATACCTGTAATCGTCAGGCTTGCAAGATTTTCTGTTGCAGAAATACCGTTCAGACGCGCACCACACCAGCCCCAGTTGGTTGTACAGCTAAACTGTGAGCCATCATGCCAGATACCTGTTACGGTTGCGCCGTTCGGGGTATCGCCATCATCGCTGGCAACATAGAGGTCAATGTAGACTGCCCATGAGCTTGCACCTTCTGACCAGAACTGTGTTTCTACAGATGAAACGTAGACATAGTCTGATGCAGGGGGTTCCTGTGTAGGCGGTTGTGTCGCAGGTGGTTCTTCTGTCGCACCATCATCCTGTGAAACAATCTCAATCGGGCTATCTGCGTTCATTGCACCGTTATAGCTCAGGCTACCATGTTCCAGGTTGCTGACTGTCACGCTGGCATTTTGACCGAGCGGTACACGGGTATCGCTGACACGGCACAAGCCATTGTTATTGGTGCTACAGCTAAATGGGTTGCCGTTGTGCCAGATACCGGATACGGTTACGCCGGACTGCGGATTACCATCATTGTTCTCAACACGGATTGTAAAGCGGGCAACCCAGGTCGAATTACGAACACGGATAACTTCACCGGTAATTTCTGAGAGATAGACATAGCCGCTTGATGGTGGGTCTGTCGGGTCTTCAGTTGGTGCTTCTGTCGGATCTTCTGTCGGGTCTTCGGTTGGTTCTTCTGTTGGATCCTCAGTCGGGTCTTCGGTAGGCGCTTCTGTTGGATCCTCAGTTGGGTCTTCTGTCGGGTCTTCAGTTGGTGGTTCGGTTGCAGGAGGTGCTGCTTCACCGTCCACGTTGACTGTACCGATCAAGTAACGTCCCTGACCATCATCACCCTGAATTGCAAGGTTGATTGTTTCGTTTGTCATGATGTTGACAATACCCACGCGCAATTCATAGTTACCATCGGGCACACTGTCAGGAATGGTGAGCATTTCACCAATTGAGTTTGTCGGTGCTGTTCCAGGTAAAGGATGTGCGGGCATCCACCAGGTTACATTGGCGTCTGATGTGTAGTCAATAACCAGGTTGCCATTGTTATCCAGCAGATAAAGGTGCAGTTCAAAATCATATCCCATGCTGGTGTATGCAGGTGATGTACCGACATTTTGCCATGCCATTGAGACACTCAGATCATCGCCAGCCGCTACTGTCCTATCATAAACAGCCTGTGTCATCTGATAACGGTAGCCAACGTTGGTCATGAATTCTTCAACGACACTTTCATCACGCGGATTTTCGAGATTTTCATGCACAATCACACCGTGTGATGTATTCATCAGGGTTTCTGCACGGCTGATTACATCTGAACGGGTTGTTGAATTCGCGCAGAATTCAAAGACGATCGGTGCTGTACGCCAGGTGTTTTCGATGACATCTTCAATGCGATCCAGGCGTGAGTCACGTCCGAGGCAGTCATAACGGATACCAACATCGCTACGACGGTCAGCAACATAACGTGTACTTTGCTGAATACCTGCGAATGGCATCACGAGTTGTGTTGATTGGAAGCCAGCATAGTTATAGGAAACGGTCTGTGTTGAGCCGTTTGTACCGACACAACTATGGCTGTTGCTGCTACCGCCGATAAACATTTCAGCAAGGCGACTGCGTGCCTGACCATCCAGTGATGAAGGATTACTATAATCATCTTCCCAGACTGTCTGGTCATCTGTCCAACTCCATTCATTGAAGTTGCCGTAGCCGCTGATGTCGATGAATGCAATGCGCGGGTCGCCATCATAGCGTTCGCGTAATGCTTCGACAAAAACAGCCCAGTATTGCTGATATGTACAATTTGAATAGTTGGGGTCGCCACCCTGGATAATATTTCCATCACGGTTCAATACAAACTGCGGTACATGATGACCACCATAGCTCTCACCCTGCATTGTATAAATGCGGAAGGAGAACAACTGACCATTATTGGTCGCACGTTGCATTTTGTTTTCGAGAACTGACCAGTTGTATTGATTTAAACCGGGATTCAGTGTACGCCAGCTAATGTCTTCACGTGTTGGATATGTAACGGCTTCTTCCAGCAATGGTGGATTATTATGTTCCATCCGTTGCCAGCCAATGCCTGGATTGGTGAAGAATTCATTATTAGCGTTCGGGTAGACGGTTACAAAATCATCCTGCTGTGCTGCTGCCGGAATAGAAAATCCGAAGGCAAGGATGAGTACCGGGAGAACCATCATCAGTATGATGAGGCTAGAACGGGCTTTGAATTTATTTTTTAGGTTTTCCATAATCTTTCCCCTATTTCTTTTATACACTCATTGCTCTGTTTTCTTGAGAACAATTTGACCTGAGTGCCGGAAATGTGTTCTCTTGATGAGATACCAACAAATTTCCAATTTACGAAATGTGATTTGTAATGTTTCGATCACAACCGCAGTATAAAGGGAAAAATCCGCTTTCGTCTTAACACTATGACCATTGTACTGGTAATGTAAGTTGTAATTTTTTAACAGATTTTTACTTTTGGGCGTGAATTGGACTAACTTTCATTAACTATTAGTACAAAAGTACATCCCGCTAATTTATTGACTTTTCCGTAGAAATTCCGGTTAGAAACTTGTTTAAATATTAAATTTCTGAAACCCACATGTAATTTCACAATCACTTACACCGCATTACATAGCAGTCAATATAGTGAAATATTGCATGGAAAAAGATAAGAAAGCATTAATTTTCAGTTTCATAGAAAAGAGGAGGATTTGCCCCTTTTTCTGCTGATTTTTGTCCGATTTACTGGAAAATATCGGCTTTCATCATACAATACAGGGACTATTCGAAGTCAGGTAAAGGATCAGCACATTGAAGCACAGACTGTTGATTATTCCCGTTTTATTGCTCATCTTAGCCGCCTGTAACCCTGCTCCAGAAAGTACCGTTCCATATGAAGAACTCCCGGAATCAGGGGATGCGGCTAACGGTGAAATATTGTTTACAACGCAGGCGTGTATTGCCTGCCATACAGAAGATGCGACGGGTGCGCCCTATCTGGAAGGTCTTGTGGAGCGTGCGGGGACGACTGTTGAAGGACAATCTGCGCGGGAATATATCTTTTATAGCATTGTCGAACCCGCGCAACACATTGTAGAGGGGTACGGGAATGCCATGCCCAACAATTACGATGAAAACATGACACCCGCAGAAATTGCCGATTTGATTGAATACTTAAACGGTCTCTAATTCTTCTCTGTCCATCCATTTCATGAGGCGTGATACCGATAATCCAAATACGATTGTCACCAGCGCCTCATGCGATAAACACCAGGGGCAGTATTTGGTAATCAGGACAGCTTGAACATAGACCAGATAGACCGAGAATAAGAAGGCAAACAACAATACACCGAAAATAATCGGCACACTATATTGCCGGAAGAAATGGGCATTCGATTCGAGCAAAAGCAGCACGACCACCAGAATATTGACCCCTAAGCCCAGCCATGCAATCGGAATACCCAGAATTTCCGAATACACACTGTTCAGCACCGTGCCGCAGTCGAACACTTCACCTGGCAAGCAAGCCGCATGAACGCTCGTATCAAATTTCAAATAGCTGAGATAACCACTGACTAAAATCGCAAAGAAGAGAACAACAAAACTCAGATTCCGTGCGGAGAATAATGAGCCATTTTTAGATTTTTCTTGCATTATGTCCTGCCTGTCATAGCGTCGTTGATATTCTGGCATTATAGCAATTCATCTGCCGATACAGCAGTCTGAGCTAAAAACCTGAACATTCTATTACAGACTTCCAGGTAACAGTATTCAAACGGGCGAATTTGTAGCGAAAACAGAAAACTTGTGTCATACTCTTTTTCAGCGATGAGAAACACGTCGCCCGATGATAGTCATTTCTGGCTAACAGGCTCATCAGGCGACGGCAACATAACGATAACTGTTAGAGCAGCTATCGTTAGAGATTTTATACATCGACACATGTGAATACAAGATTCTAAAGGAGTTTTAGTGTGAAACGACTACTGTTTCTAATGGGCATCCTGATGGGTTTCCTCTTTGCAGAGCTATTTCGTCGTAGCCAGCAGGAAGAAATTGACGTTTTGAAGTCCCGTGTTAAAGAGCTTGAAAAAGCCGAAGAAAAACTCGCGGAGTATACTGATTTCTTCAAACGTGGAGAAGAAATCAGACAACGACGTTACGACCAATTATCCACAGAAGACAAAATTGACTTCACTATCCGCATGGCAGAAACAAAGGCGGAGTTAGGAATTATTGACGATGAAGAAGAGGAGTAGGTCACTTAAAGAGTTGCAGGAATATCTCAAGGAAACAATGTCATTGACGCAAGATAAATACCTGCTTGACGAATTATCATATCTATATCGTTTGAGTCAGGATACAGAATCTGAATACGACGACATCATCCGTGAAGCAGAGATGCGCGGCATTCGCAATCCATCTTTTCCCGATGATTTAGTCGGTTGGCTGGATGATGATTTCACCTATCCTGACGACGATGATGACGAAAACGACAAAAATGATTGAAACAGAAAATTGCTCCCCTGCCTGTGGGGGCACTTCATAAGGCACAGTCTGCTATAATAAGGATATTGTATGGATGGATTGGACAATGCCATGACAGATTCAATCACAATAGATTTGCCGGATGATGTTTCAGTCAAAGTTCGTGCGCTTGCCGAACAAAAAAATCAGTCTATTGAGCAAATCCTCTTAGACTATCTGCGGCAATTGCCTGAGCCGCTACCTGCTCTGCCAGGTGATGTTCAAGCGGAATTGGATGCCCTGCAAAGATTATCCGATGATACCCTGTGGACTATCACCCGCGACCAATTGCCGGATACAGTACAAAATCGCGCACATCATCTGATGACAAAGAACAATCAAGATGTGTTAACTGCATCAGAGCAACAGGAGCTAGATAATTTAGTCAATCGCGCAGACCGTCTTATGCTAAGAAAAGCCGAAGCCGCGACAATCTTGCGTCAACGGGGTCACACTGTCACACAGAAAGATTTCAAGCCAGAAGATGTCTGAATTATCATGGCAAGAAATTCGGCAGCAAGTTTATAATCGCGCAAATGGTTGCTGTGAATATTGTCAAACCTGTGAAGTCAACACAGGGCAGACTATGCAGGTTGATCACATTCATCCCGGGAGCGGGGATGGATTGGATAATCTCGCCCTCTCCTGCTGGAATTGCAATAATCATAAAAGACAGGCTACAGACACACTTGACCCTGAAACGAATACTACAGTTTCATTGTTCCATCCACGCAAGCAAAAATGGTCAGATCATTTTGAATGGATAGATAATTTCATTCGTATAAGAGGTCGAACAGCAACAGGTCGTGCCACAATCATACGTCTAAAAATGAATCGCCCTGCTATTGTTGTTGCCCGCAAGCGTTGGGTTGATGCCGGGTATCATCCATCTGCAAATACAGACTAAACCCGTTCCCCATACTGCCACCAGACAAATTGATAGGGCGCTAAGACAATTTCGCGTTCGATTTCTATATTTTTCCCCGTTCGCAAATCATAGACGGTGTCGCCTGATTCAGCATATGCCTCCAGAATATTGCGCTGTACCCGCTGCTCTGTTTCTGTGAAATTTGCCAGAATCAAAATCGACTTGCTGCGAATATAGCCGAGGACATGCTCATTCTGTGTCGGGAAGAAAGTGCTTGAGCCGTCTCCAAGTGCTGGCGTATTTTTACGAATGTTGATGAGTTCCAATAGTCCGCTATACATCTGCCCTGCTATCGTGCTTTCGTCCTCTCGATTTTCGGTAGTACTCCAATCATGTGGCTGACGATGTGTCCAGCGACTATCGTCTTTCTTTTCAGGGTCATTGCGCCAGCTATACTCATTGAGTTGCGCGATTTCATCTCCCATATAAATCAGAGGAATACCACCCGCACTCAGAATCACACTATGAATCAGCAAAAGACGTTTGAGTGCCATCTCAATATACAGGTCATTTTTGAGTTTGATGCCCTGTTCCAGCCCTGCTAAGGATGCAGCCGTCCCAGAAATTCGCATATCGCCTGTTTTTTCGTTGTAGCCGAATGGTTCTCCTATCGCGAATGAACCATCAAACTTGCCGATATAAAAATCATTCAAAAAGCGGCGATGGTCATAGCCATTGATGCCGAGTTCTAAGGCTTCTTCGTCAGCAAATGTCCAGCCAATGTCATCATGTACACGAACATAATTAATCCAGGCACAGCCCTCCGGGATAGCAAAACGTTTCGCCATCGAGGTTTGTAGCAAACTCACGTTTCGTGTAGCAAGTGCTTCCCAGAGCAATGCCATCATGGTCGGATTATATGAGAGCGGACATTCTTCTATCGAAATATAGCTGGCAACATCATCAGGATGCACAATCGCCTCAGATTTAAAAGTCATCGCAGGAGCAACGATATTCACCAGCGCATTGTAGGCTTGAATAATCATATGCGCTTCCGGCAAACTCTCGCAGGAAGTGCCTATTTCTTTCCAGATAAATGCCAGTGCATCGAATCGCAACACTTCGACGCCCTGATTCGCTAAAAAGAGCATCTCCCCCGCCATCGCATTGAACACTTCGGGATTCTTGTAATTCAAATCCCATTGAAAATTATAGAAGGATGTCCAGACCCACTGCTGAATTTTTTCTTGAAACGTAAAATTACCCGGTGCTTGTTCGGGGAAAATTTCGCGCAGAGTGCGTTCGTACAAATCCGGCAAATTACGGTCAGGGAACATGTAATAAAAATTCTGATACTGCACATCGCCTTCAAGAGCTTTTTTCGCCCATTCATGCTCATTAGATGTGTGATTAAACACAAAATCCAGTACCAGACTAATCCCCTCCTGACGCAATTCAGCAGCAAGCCCGGCGAGTTGCTGCATCGTGCCAATATCGGGGCGCACAGTCCGATAATCGCTGATGGCATAACCACCATCGTTGTTGGTTTCCGGCACATTAAATAGCGGCATCAGATGCAGATAGGTCACGCCCATCTCTTTGAAATAAGGGATTTTCGCGTGCATCTTACTCAAATCACCCGCAAACAAATCTACGTACAGGACTGCGCCGAGCATTTTTTCGGATTGATACCAGGTCGGATTGGCTTCACGCTCTTTATCGAGTTCGCGTAATTCTAATGGACGGCGTGCGAACATCTCCGCAGCTTGCACGAGAATACGCTCTAAATGATAGAAAAAATCATATTGTTTGCCATACAGGTGATAGAGCAATTTGAATAATCGGGGAAATTCACGTTCGACACGCTGCTTGAATACATCAGCATCATCGAGTTGTTTGAGTATATCGTCACAACGGGGCATCAAGCGTTCAATGCTCAAATGTGCCTGTTGTTCGAGCCATTCTGGATGGTTCATAAAATGCCTAACTATCATTTCACAAATAATATTTGCACATTGTAACCTAAATTAAGTATATGAGATAACAACATATAAAAGTTATTTTTGAGATTAAATTTGGTTTGTAATGTGTTGCTATTATAATTCGTATAATGTTTTGTTTATGTGACAAGGTTCTTCTATGCCAAGACGAAAGAAAAACAAGCCATTTAGAAGTGCAATGTTTCCCGAATTGAACGACCCTATACAAATGGAATTTGATTTCATTTATCCTGACGACTATACAGATCCGCCTCCAACCTCCCCATCTCAAAAAATCTCTGGATATATTGATAGTTCACAAATCATCCTAGATGCTTTAAAACGTGACTTCGGGTTAGCTCAGCAGATTACTGATGAAGAATTTGAATTAGCAATTTGCGCTTTGTTTGAAAATCATGGCTACACATCTATTCGTCCAGAAGGTGGTTCAAGAAGAAAAGATGGTGGTATAGATATTTATGCATTTCCGAAACACCATTTATTCCCATTCTTTATTGGAGTTCAAGTAAAACAAAAACAAAAAACCAACAAAGTCTCTTCCCAAGAAATTGACTGTTTTCATGGAGCTATACATCGTAATCGTCTAGTAAATGCAGGCATCTTTGTTACAAATACATCTTATACACGAGATGCTCAAACTGTAGCTCAACAAATATGCAACCAAAATGGTTCACTGTACATGCGACTGCGAGGGAACAAAGATTTGTGGAGGTGGTTGCATACAAATGATGCAAAAAAACAAGATCATAGAGAAATGCCTCGTTATGTTGAAGTTGCACATGGTGTCAAATTAGCCATACCAGACCCATTTAATTCTACACCTTCAACCAAATCTTTATGGACAGCCGCATAAAAATATCTGCGGGAATTTATGATATTTAATTCCCGCATAATTTATATTATCTCTCATCTAGAAACAAAAAACTCGCTACAGAAAAAAGCAGCGAGTACTATTCCAATAAGATTGTTCCAATAAGAGTCTATTATCTAGCTGGCAATTTTTTGAGCTTCGACGTAGGGCAGCGTGCCAGTGCGCTCCTCAAATGAGTAGACTGTGCAACCTCTATGTTGAACAAAGCGTTCAACAAATGGATTGCCGATGACACGGATAACGCTTGTGGTGTTGTGATGTGTGAGTGTGAAGTGATAGATTGTTACAGTACGACCGGAATAAAATAATTTTTGACGAAAAACTTCTTCTGCCATTTGCCATCCACTATTGATAGCAGTTAACAGGCTATCACAACCGGAATAGGTTTCCGATTGAGGATGCCAGTGGCGCAGGTATAACTTACGATAAGCCGATACATCCATTTCGTATACCTTTATAACGTTTCCACCGCGCAATATAATATCCCAAAATACGTAGACCATAATTGTAATCGTTTACAGTATTTTCCAGGCAAATTACACAAAATTAAGATTCCCTGTATTAATCATGAACGTTGTCATGTTCGTTTACCATTTTATCGTTGATTGTTGTGGGAATTTCTCGACTCCACGAAAAACCAGCCTCCTGACAGAATCATTTCAATGATAAGCAAATTATAAGTTCAAACTCATTAATCTGACATAATTCCAGGAGGGGTTCAGGCTGATGCTTAAGTCCAACGATTATCCTGTCTCTACTGTTTTATCAATTATGAGGAGAGAATATGCGTAAAATCATTGCGCTCATTGCCATCATCAGCAGTATTTTCATAGCATCATCAGTTATCGCACAGGAGTCTGATTCACCATCTGAAATTGATATTGCGCTGCAAACTCTGAGTACAGCACTCAACACCCCGATTACACAGGATATGCTGGATTATGTTTATTGGAGCGAAGTCACTTTTACCAGTACGGCACTCGGTTGTCCGACTCCCGGACAGGTATACGATCCGATTAACATAACCGGGTATCAAATCACCCTTGTATATGAAGGCGTCACCTATGATTACCGTGTTACAACAGGCGCAGAATATGTGGTTCTCTGTAGCACATCGGATGCGCCATTTGTCGTACCCGTTACCCCGGAGCCTGTGGTTATCGCGACAGCCATTGAACCTACCGTCGATACCAATAACACCTGCCCGAATGCTTTATTGCCACGTTTGACGATTGGTGAAACTGCCCGCACTACCCCTGAAATCGGTAGCAATATCCGTGAATTACCTGATCTCAATGCGACTGATATTGGCACAATTGAACCATCCGATACATTTGTCGTGGTTGATGGTCCGGTTTGTGGTCCGCAGGGTAATTACTGGTGGCAGGTACAATATCAGCAAGTCGGTCAGGCTGATCTGACGATTGGTTGGACAGTTGAAGGTTTAGATGGTCTATATTTCATAGAGCCGATTCCGCAACCGCTCGTTGGAACAACGGACACTATTAACGCAAATACAGCGCTTGATGTTGTCCCGCTCGGTGAGATTGAAGGCAATTTACTCGGTATTGCAGCCTGGTCACCCGATGGTCAGATGATCGCAATTGCAGACGCAAGTACTGCCCGCCCTGCAATCTGGATTTACTTCGTAGCTGATCTAACTCAAGTGCCGGTTCTGATCGAAGTGAGTTTTGATACAACTGCCCTCGAATTCAGCCCGGATGGGTCATTGCTAGCAATTGGCGCACCCGATGGAACAGTCTATCTCTTGAACCTCAGCAACTACACCATCATTCATAGCTTTGTTGCTCATGATACGGCGGTTCTCGATATTGATTTCAGTCCGAACGGTCAATACATGCTCGTGATGGATGATAACTATACAGCCCATTTCTATGGTGTCGTTACACCATAAGCGGTAAGCTATCGAAAACACAGAAGCCCCGCTCATTGCAGCAGGGGCATTGGCATCAAGTTAAGCGAAAAAGGGCAAAATCAGAGAGAATAGTTGTGCCTAAACAACAGTTCCCTGAG